>Ga0209382_10001310_pt1 | contig 39376 bp, 30 predicted proteins | sample SoiMetdeltSBSDD5_FD_187599 | JGI IMG/M metagenome (GOLD analysis project Ga0209382, IMG submission 187599) | Bulk soil microbial communities from a Populus tree surrounding site in Tennessee, USA - Soil MetaG P. deltoides SBSDD5 (SPAdes) (version 2) | ecosystem: Environmental > Terrestrial >... | reverse complement strand
GTACGGCATGCTCGGACTCGGCCTGACGTTGTTCTGCTTCCGCGCGCTCCGTCCCGGATTGCGCTGGAAGGAAAAGCCGGTGGCGCTGGCATTCTGGTTCATCAACATCGGACTCGTCCTGATGGTCGTCCTGAGCATGCTGCCGATCGGCATCCTGCAGGCAGTCGCCGCGATCGATCACGGCGTCTGGTACGCCCGGAGCGCGGAGTTCCTGCAACAGCCGATGTTCCAGTACCTGCGCTGGCTCCGGTCCATCGGCGACACCGTCTTCGCCCTCGGCGCTCTGATCCTCGCGTGGTTCATGCTGGGGCTGATCACCGGCCGGTCGTTCGAGGTTGCGGCGGAGACCACGGAGTCGACGACCGCGGTGCCCGTCTACTAAGGAACACCGGCGTCCTCGCCGGCGGGACGCCGGCGTTCCGGTTTCAGGTGACAACCGTCACATACGTTGATAGCACCGCATCACCACTCTGGACCCGTCATTCGGAAACAATTCGTCTCGGATAGTTAGGAGGTCCAAATGACGGCCATCTTTCGAGCACTCGTAGTCCTGGCAACCGCCGGCGCGATCTCGTTCCCCACTCAGCCACCTGCCAATTCGAACGCGGTCTCCGCGAACGCGGGCGCACGCCGCCGCGCTGTCGGCATCGTGAATCCGGGCGGTCCGGTCTCGCGTCCCGAGTTCAAGCCGACCGATCTCGAGTTCTACCTGACCGATGACGGCATCGCCTACATCCGGCCGGGACTGAACATCAAGGTGAACTCGATCGCGATCCCGGCCGATCGCAAGCCGGTCGTCGACCTCACCCTCATGGACGGCAAGAACCAGCCGCTCGACCGCCTCGGCGAGACCACACCGGGCGCCGTCTCGGTGAGCTTCATCCTCGCCTCGTGGAATCCCGAGGTGCGGCACTACACCTCCTACACGACTCGCACCGTGACCACACCGGCGAACAGCCCTCGTCCCGGCGTGAAAGCCGTGCAGGCGGGCGCCGATGCCGGCGGAACCTGGACCTCTTTGGGCTCCGGCCGTTACACGTATCGCTTCGGCACGACGCTTCCCGCCGATTTCGATCAGACCAAGACGCACACCCTCGGCTTCTACTCGAGCCGCAACCTTCAGACCGAGATCGGCAAGACCTACTACTTCGACGACGAGAAGGACTTCCGCCCCGACGGACAGAACGTCGTCGCGACGTGGGACAAGGTCCGCGACGCCAGTTGCCAGAACTGCCATGACGCGCAGACCTTCGGCCTCCACGGCGGATCGCGCAGAGACGTGAAGCTCTGCGTCCTCTGCCACCAACCACAGACCGTCGATCCCGACACCGGCAATGTCGTGGACATGAAGGTCATGATCCACAAGATCCACGCCGGCGAAGAGCTCTCCGAGCCCTACATCATTTACGGCAACCAGCAGTCGAAGCACGATTACTCGGAGGTCGTCTTCCCGACCCTGACGGGCGGCCTGCGCAACTGCACCAAGTGTCACGAGGGCGAGACCGCCGCGACCACCGCGACGCAGGCCCACCTCTGGTACACCGCGCCGAGCCGCAACGCGTGCGGCGCGTGCCACGACACCATCAACTGGACCACGGGCGAGAATCACCCCGCCGGCCCGCAGACCAGCGACGCCGCGTGCGCGACGTGCCACGTCCCCGACAGCGGCGACGAGTTCGACGCCTCGATCAAGGGCGGGCACACGATCAACGAGGCATCCAGGCAGCTCTTGAATCCCAAAGTCGAGATCGTGAGCGTCACCAACGCCGCGCCGGGCCAGAAGCCGACCGTCGTCTTCAAGATCACCGACAAGAACGGCGTTGCACTCGACGGGACGAAGTTCAGCACCTTCGCACCGATGCACGCCGGCCCCACCTCGAGCTACAAGAACTACTTCCGCGAAGCCCAGGGTGCGTCGAATCCGTCGAAGCCCACGTTCGACGTGGCGACCGGTACTACGACCTACACGTTCAACAATGCGATTCCCGCCGACGCCACGGGCTCCTGGGCTTTCAGCGGCGACTTCTATCGCACCGTGACCCTCAAGCGCGCCGACGGCAAGGCCGACATCACCGGCGTGCGCGACTCTGCAGTCAACCCGTTCAAGTACGTCGCGCTCACCGGCGAGCTCGAAGCGCGGCGCACGAGCGTCAGCATCGCGCTCTGCAACGACTGCCACGGCAGCCTCGGACTGCGCCTGCACGGCGGCCAGCGCCGCTCCATCGAAGAGTGCGTGATGTGCCACAACCCGCTCGAGAGCGACAAGTCACGCCGTCCGGCCGACAAGAATCCGCCGGAGTCGGTCTCCTTCCAGCACATGATTCACCGCATCCACACGGGTCACGAGCTGACGACGGACTTCACGGTCTACGGCTTCGGCAACAACCCGATCAACTTCAACCACGTCGGCTTCCCCGGCGATCGTCGCAACTGCGCCGCGTGTCACGTCAGCAACGGCCAGCAGCTTCCGGTGCCCGCGAGCGCCGGCGCCGTGATCGCGCAGCGCGACTGGTTCTCGCCGCAGGGACCCGGAACCGCTGCATGCCTCGGATGTCATGACAATCGCGACGCAGCCGCGCACGCGTTCCTGAACACGGCCCAATTCGGCGGACAGCCCGCCGAGGCTTGCGGGACGTGCCATGGGGCGGGCCGCGACTGGGCTGTCGACAAGGTCCACGCCCGCTGATGCCCGATGTGCGAGGAGGGACGACCATGTCGTACAGGTCTTTACTAATCGGAGGAGTCGCCCTCCTCCTCATCCTCGGCGCCTCGGCGGGGTCCGCGCAGGAATGCGCCGACTGCCACGAGGACCAGGCCAAGGCTTTCGCAACGAACCCGCACGCCAAACAGGTCGCGTGCGCCGTCTGCCACGGTGACGGCGCCGCGCACATCGAAGGCGGCGGCGACACCACCAAGATCTCCGTCCCGCGCGGTTTCGCCGGGGCGGAGACCACCTGCCTCACCTGTCACGACCGCATCACCGATCGGCGCTCGCACCGCATGGGCGCGCACGCAAACTCGCCCGCGGTCAACTGCCTTTCCTGTCACTCCATCCATCACGCCGAAGTGCCCGCGGCTCTCGTGAGACTTCCGCAAACGAAACTCTGCGCGAGCTGTCACGGCACGCAGGCCGCGTCGACCCGCAACCGGCCGCACCCGCATCGCGTCGTCGCCTGCGCGACCTGCCACGATCCGCACGCGCGCGCCGGACGCGAGAACCTCCGCATCACCGCCGCGGGCGAGACCGTGTGCGTCGGCTGCCACACCGACAAACGCGGACCGTATGTCTTCGAGCATGGCGGCACCGCCCTTGGCGAAGCGGATTGCTCGTCATGCCATGAGCCGCACGGCTCGTCGAACCCGAATCAGCTCAAGCGCGCGCGTGTCGCTCAGCTCTGTCTCGAGTGCCACTCGCCGCTGACCGCCACGACCGCGGGCTCGCAGCCGCCGTCGTTCCACAACCTCAACAACCCGCGTTATCAGAACTGCACGACGTGTCACGTGGCCATCCACGGCTCGAACCGCTCGCCGCAGCTCCTCAAGTGAGAAAGAGAAGACGACGATGAAACGATCGCTGACCTGCCTCTCTCTTCTCCTGCTCACCTTCGCCGCAAGCGCACAGACGGTTCCGATCGAGATCGAGGCCGGCTACCGCTGGACCGACGTCTCGGGCAACGAACAGCTCTATCGCACGCAGATCGACGAGCGGAGCGGATTCCTCATCCGCACGCTCTCCTTCTTCACCGCGACCAAAGGATTCACCGATCACGTGCGCGTCGACGCCACCGATCTCGGCGCGGGTCCCGCGAGCGCGCTGCGCATCGAGACCGGAAAGGCCGGCACGTACCGCCTCCGCCTCGGCTATCGCAGCTTCGACACGTTCAACGCGCTGCCGACGTTCGCGCTCGGACAGCACACCTTCGACCGCAACCGCACGATGTTCGACGCGGACCTCGAGATCTTCCCCGATGGAAAGATCACTCCTTTCGTCGGCTATTCGCGGGGGCGCTTCGAAGGCCCCGGCACCACGACCTACTTCCTCGGCGGCGACGAGTTCCTTCTCGGACAGGATCTCGATGAGACCGAGCGCGAGATCCGCGCCGGCGCCTCGTTCAACTTCGGGAAGGTCTATGGCTCCGTGACGCAGGGCTGGCGCAGCCTCGACAGCGACGAGACGCTCTCGCTCGCCGATCCCGCGGGCAACAACAGCGGCACGATCCTCGGCCGCGACATCGGCGCGTCGACGCTCACGCGCACCAGCAGCATCAGCACCGATACTCCGTTCACTGCCGCGTTCCTCACCGGCGAGACCGCGCGGGTCCGCATGACCGGCAGCTACGTCCGCTTCTCCGCGGAGAGCGACGGCGTCGACGACGAGACCGCGGCCGGCACGTTCGTCTCCTTCCCTCTTTCGCGTTTCTTCAGCGGCGTCGAGGGCAACATCACTTCGCGCGCGAAGAACACCACCTCGCGCGGCAGCGCCCGCGCGGAAGTCAGCATCACCGACCGTCTCGATTTCCTGGCCGGCTATCGCAGCGAACATCGCGAGATGAGCGGCACGGCGTTGATCGACACGCTGTTCAAAGGCACCGTGAATTTCAGCGGACTCGATCCTCGCGATCTCCGCGAGGTCGTCGCGACCGAGAGCTCTCTCGATCGCGACGTCGACGTCATCGAAGCCGCGCTCGCGGCACGCGCAATCGGACCGTTCTCCATGCGCCTCGGATACAGCCAGTCGAAGTTCGACTTCGGCATCGACCCCGATCTCCTCGAGATTGTCGTCCCCGGCAATCAGCAGGGCACGTTCAAGCGGACGGTCGACACGCTCGACGCGCAGGCCAGTTTCACGAAGTCGCTCTACAGCCTCGGCGCGTCGTATCGTCGCGACGAAGCGGACGACGCGGTGCTCCGCACCGATTACCTCGGCCGCGATCGCCTTCGCGTCCGCGCCGGTTACCACACGCCCGGCAACATGCTGCGCCTTGCGCTCGTCGCCGAACAGTCGCGGCAGGACAACCGGGAGGACGGCATCGGCTTCGACGCCGACGCGCGGCAGTACACCGCGGACATCGAAGTCTCACCGGCGCCACCGCTGCGAATCCGCACCGCGTACACGCGCCTCCGCGCCGATAGCACGGTCGTTATCCGCCGCCCGGAAACATTCGCTCTCGATACGTCAGTCCACCGCGAGGACGGCGACGCGTTCGAGATCGGCTTCGCCCTTGCGATCGAGCCGCTGACCATCGACGTCGGCGCGTCGCGCTTCGAGAACGAAGGCACGATCCCATACAACGTCGACCGCTACCGCATGCGCCTCGCCTACGACTTCCCCAAACACGCAGGCGTCGCCGCCGAATGGTCGCGCGACGACTACGCGGAAAACACATCCCTCGGCGCATTCGAAGCAGACCGCTTCGGCATCTTCCTGCGCTATCGGCCGTAGCAACATCGGAGCGCCGGCTTCCAGCCGGCCGGACCGCCGCCTTCCAGGCGGCCGGCAAGATGCCGGCGGTCCGGCCGGCTGGAAGCCGGCGCTCCTCTTTGCAAGTCGTCGCGCTTCCAACCTTTGCGACTTTGCGACTTTGCGACTTCGCCCCTCCCCTACAATCCCCCCGCCATGAAAAAACTCGCGCTCCTTCTCCTGCTCGCGACGCAGATCTTCGCCGCGCCGTTCGACCGCACGAAATTCGAGATCAAGAACCAGAAATTCGTCCTCGACAACGGCCTCACCGTTGTCGTGCATGAGGACCACAGCGTTCCCGTCGTGGCGGTAAACGTCTGGTACCACGTCGGCTCGCGCAACGAGAGGCGAGGCAAGACCGGCTTCGCGCATCTGTTCGAGCACTTCTTCTTCAACGGCAGCGAGAACTACCGCCACGGCTTCCGCGAAGCCATGGACGACCTCGGCGCGAACAACCGCAACGGCACGACCAACACCGACCGCACCAACTTCTTCGAGGACGTGCCGGTCTCCGCGCTCGAGCGCACGCTCTATCTCGAGGCCGATCGCATGGGCTTCCTCGCCGGCAACATCTCGCAGGAGATGCTCGAGCGCGAGCGCGGCGTCGTGCAGAACGAGAAACGCCAGGGCGAGAACCAGCCGTACGGCCGCTCCTTCACGCGCATCGCCGAGACGATGTATCCGTACTCGCATCCGTACTCGTGGACGACCATCGGCTCGATGGAAGACCTCAACGCTGCGAAGCTCGACGACGTGAAGGAGTGGTACGCGACGTACTACGGTCCGAACAACGCCGTGCTCTCCCTCGCGGGCGACGTCACCGTCGATCGCGCGAAGGAGCTCGTGACGAAATACTTCAGCGGCATTGCGCCCGGACCGGCGCTGGCGAGCGCGAAGGAGTGGATCCCGAAGCTCGACCGCAACATCCGCGACGAAATGCAGGACCGCGTGCCGCAGACGCGCATCTACCGCGTCTGGCACGCGCCGACCTGGCGCGACGCGCGCGTGCAACACCTGAAACTCGCCGCCGATGTGTTGAGCGGCTCGAAGAGCTCACGCCTCGACCGCCGTTTGGTCTACGAGAAAGAGCTCGTCACCGCCGTGTCCGCGTTCGTCGACGACGCCGAGCTCGCCGGCGCGTTTTACATTCAGGCGACCGTGAAGCCGGGCGTCGATCCCACGGTGGTCGAGAAGGAGATCGACACGATCGTCGCGGACCTGATCGCGAAGGGACCGGCGCCCGAGGAGGTGCAGCGCGCGCAGAGCCGCTCGCTCGCGGAGTTCGTGCGCGGCATGGAAACCCTCGGCGGCTTCGGCGGACGCTCGGAGATTCTGGCCGAAAGCCAGACCTATGGCGGCAAGCCCGACGCGTACCTCGATCGCCTCGAAGTGATGGCGAAGGCGACGCCCGCGGACGTGCAGAAGATCGCGAAGGCATGGCTCGATGCACCGCATTACACGCTGCTCGTGAACCCCTATCCGCAACTCGCTGCGGGAAAGACGGACGTCGATCGCAAGGTTCTGCCGCAACTCGCCGCCGCACCCGAAGTCACGTTCCCCGCGGTGCAGCGCGCGACGTTGTCGAATGGTCTGAAGGTCATGCTGCTCGAGCGTCACTCGACGCCGATCGTGAACGTCGCGCTCGCGGCTGACGCGGGCTATGCCTCGGATCCGGCAGCGAAGGCGGGCCTGGCGGCGCTTTCGCTCGACGTGATCGACGAGGGCACCACAACGCGCGACACGTTCAAGATCGTCGACGAGCTCGACGCCCTCGGCGCGCGCATCAACGCGTTCAACACTCTCGACCTCTCCGTCCTCGGACTGCAGGCGCTGCCGATGAACCTCGGCAAGTCGCTCGATCTGTTCGCGGACGTCGCGCTGAATCCCGCGTTCCCGCAGGACCTCGTCGACCTCTCGATCCGCCAGCGCATCGCGCGCATCAAGCAGGAGCAGGCGCAGCCGCAGGCTTCGGGGCTTCGCATTCTTCCGCGACTGCTCTACGGAAACGATCACGCGTACGCGAAGCCGCTCACCGGGTCGGGGTATCCGAGCACGATCTCGGGGCTGAAGCGCGCGGACCTCGCGGAATGGCATCGCAACTGGTTCGTGCCGAACAACAGCACGGTGATCGTCACCGGCGACGTGACGATGAAGGACCTGCTGCCGCAGCTCGAGCGCACGCTCGGATCGTGGAAGAGCGGCGTCGCGCCTCGCAAGAATCTCGCGACGGTCGCGCACACGTCGGGCAAGAAGGTGTATCTCATCGACAAGCCCGACGCGCCGCAGTCGGTGCTCATCGCCGCGCACGTGTCCGAGCCGGGTGGGCAGCCGGACGACATCGCGATCGAGAGCGTGCTCCGCAACTTCGGCGGCATCTCGACGTCGCGCCTCAATCGCAACCTGCGCCTCGACAAGCATTGGACGTACGGCGCCGGCGGCGGCCTCACGAACGCGCGCGGTCAGCGGCCGTTCATCGTTGTCACGGCCGTGCAGACGGACAAGACGAAGGAGTCGATTCTCGAAGTGATCAAGGAAATCCGCGGCGTGGCGGGCGAGCGGCCGATCACCGGCGAAGAGTTCGCGAGCGCGATGCGCAGTCAGTCACTGAGCCTTCCCGCGCGCTTCGACACGCTTCTCGCGCTCCAGAATGCCGCGCTGAATCTCGTGAACTACAGCTACCCGGACGACTACTACGCGAAATACGCGAGCTCCGTCCGCGCCCTGACCGAGGAACAGTTGAACACGGCCGGCAAGAAGGTCGTGCGCCCCGAGGAGATCATCTGGATCGTCGTGGGCGATTTGAAGAAGGTCGAGGCAGGAATCCGCGAGCTGAACCTCGGAGAAGTGGTGCGGTACAGCGGAGAGATGTGATGAAGGGCGCAAAGGTCGTTCGCGCCATGCGCGGCCGTGCATCGACGAAGTTGTCAACTGACGAGGTCATGAAGTTGACGCGCGACGTGGACCCCGAGAGCGGAACGCCGCCGTCCTCGGCGGCTGAGCAGGCGGCGTCCTCGCCGCCGGTTTCGCGAGTGCGGGCGCCGAAGACGGCGCCTATTCAGCCGGCGGGACGCCGGCGTTCCTGACATGACTGGACCGCCGCCGTCCCGGCGGCTGATCGGGCGGCGTCCCGCCGCCCGCCCGGGGTGGCGGCGCGGGACGCCGCCACCACAGCCGGCGAGGACGCCGGCGCTCCATCACCTTACCTTGTAGCCAAGTTTCTGCAACTCCGCGGCGATCTTCGCGACGTGATCTCCCTGGATCTCGATCTCCGCGTCTTTCGCCGTGCCGCCCGAGCCGCATTTCTTCTTCAGCGTCTGCGCGACGTTCGCGAGCGTCTCCAGGGTGTGCTGGAATCCGCTCGCCACCGTGACGGTCTTGCCCGCGCGGCGTTTGCGGTCGACGGCCACGCGGATGGTCTGCTTCGCGGGCTCCACGTCCTTCGGCGCTTCGAGCGTGCCGGATTCGCGGAGGCGCTTCGCTTCTTCGGGATCCGAGGTCCAGACGAGTTTCGAGGAAGCCATCAGACGTTACTCTACGCGAATGGAAGAGTTTTACCGCGGCTGGCGCCGGCCCGGACCGATCCCTCCCGGCGGCGTCGAGCCGGAAGAAGGCGAGACGCTCGACGTCATCTGCGGATGGTTCCGCATTTTTCAATACGCGAAGGGACATCGCTACTCGACCGACGACGTGCTGACCGCGTGGTACGGCACCTCCAACGCTCCGAGAGTCGACCGCGCCGCGGACCTCGGATCGGGCATCGGCTCCGTCGCGACGATTGCGGCGTGGAAACTTCCCGGCGCGACGTTCTGCACCGTCGAAGCGCAGGAGATCTCGCTCCGCCTCGCACGCAAGAGCATGCGCTACAACGGACTCGAGTCGCGCGTCACGCTCTATCACGGCGATCTGCGAGATGAGTCGGTTCTCGCCAACGAACCACCGTTCGATCTCGTCACCGGCTCGCCGCCGTACTGGCCCGCGGGCACTGCGTCCGAGGCTGCGCATGCGCAGGCGATTCCCGCGCGCATCGAAGTTCGCGGATCGGTCGCCGACTACGCACGCGCCGCGGCGCGCATCCTCGCGCCGGGCGGACTCTTCGCGTTCGTCTTCCCCACCGCGCAACTCGAGCGCGCGCTCGACGCCATTCGCGATGCGGGATTGAAACTGATCCGCCGACGCGACGTCATCTTCAAGGAAGGCGAGCTGCCGCTGATCACGCTCTTCGCGGCATCGCGCACGGGCGACATCCCGTCGACGTACGAGACGCTGGTCGAGAAACCGCTGACAATCCGCACGCGCGACGGCGGCGTCGATCCCGAATATTCGGCCGTGCGGCTCAGCTTCGGCTTTCCGCCGGGAAACGTGCCGAAGGACGACTAGAAACCTGCGCGGCAGATAATTAGCCTCGGAGCGACCGCACGTGCCCAAGGCTAGGCCAACCAGCGCAGCCGGCCGTGCCGGTCACTTCACCTCGCTGAACGTCACGAGGGCCTGCGTTTTCCCGTCCGCGACGGAAACCACTACGTTCACGTTGCGTTTGCGATTCTCGGCCGTACCGATCACCGTGCCGCCATCGCCACCGCTGCTGCGGTCGACGGTCAGCGTTTCCACGGCGAAGCCGGACGCCTCGAATTTCTCCTTGTAGAACTTCATCACCTCCGCAACAGATGCGGAGGTCGTGATGGTCACCGCGCCGGCATGGCCTTCCGCAGTCTTCGCGTCATAGTTGCCAGACACGGTGCCGTCTGCGAAGAGCGGCACCCACTCGGGGACCTTGCCCGCACCGGTACCAGCGGTGAAGACCGCGGTCTCGCCAGCCGTACCCGTCACCTTGAGCGTGCCACCCTCGCCGCTCGCATCGGCATCGGCGTCGATCGTTGCCTCGCCTTTCTTGGTCTTGAACGTAAACCGGCCGTTCTTCGCATCCTCGAAGTCGACCGTGATCACCTCGCCGGTCTTCTTGTCGCGAACGGTCATCTCCTCGTCCGTGCTCGACACCAGCTCGACGTCCGGATTGAGTCGCACCGCCATCTCCGCGGCCGCTTTCGCAGGGTTCTTCTCAAAGTCGGCGGCCTTCTTCTTGACGAACATCCCGATGCCCACGCACGTACCCAGGGCCAGCAACGCGACGAGTCCGCATCCGATCGCAAGCCAGCCCCAGACTCCCATCCCCTTCTTCTGCGGAGGCATCGCGGTCGGTTCCTGTGGCGTGATTGCACTCATTCTTTCCTCCGAGGGATTCGTTCACGGATTTGGCGGCACTGCGAGCCATCTGAAAATAGTAGTCTACGGCCCGCCACTCAAGGAGGAATCGATGAGAGCAGTTCGACCACTGACGTTCGTCACGCTGTTGATGCTCACGGCGTGGAGCGTCATCGCTCAGGACCTCGCGTCGTTCGAGAAACGTACCCACCTGCGGGTGCTCGACAACGGGCTGACCGTGATCATTCTGGAGCGCCACGACGCTCCCGTCTTCTCGTACGCCAGCGTCGTCGACGCCGGCTCGGCGCAGGAGCTCCCCGGGATCACCGGCCTCGCGCACATGTTCGAGCACATGGCCTTCAAGGGCTCCGACCGCATCGGCACGAAAGACTGGAACGCCGAGAAAACCGCGCTCGCGAAAGTCGAAACGGCGTACGCCGCGTATGAAAGCGCGCGCGACGACGTTCATCCCGACGAAGCGAAAGTCGAGGCCGCGCGCAAGGCCTGGCAGGACGCGATCGCGGACGCCGATCAGTACGTGCAGAACGACGAGTTCAGCCAGGTCGTCGATCGCGCGGGCGGCGTCGGCATGAACGCCTTCACCGCGTCCGACATGACCGCGTACCACTTCTCCATGCCTTCGAACCGCTTCGAGCTCTGGGCCTACCTCGAGTCCGAGCGCTTCCGGCACCCCGTGCAGCGCCAGTTCTACAAAGAGCGCGACGTCGTATTCGAAGAGCGGCGCATGAGCGTCGAGTCGCGCCCGTTCGGACGGCTTTTCGAACAGTTCACCTCCGCCGCCTTCACCGCGCATCCGTACGGCTCGCCCACCATCGGCTGGCCAAGCGACCTGCACAGCTTCTCCGCGAGCGACGCCGACGCGTTCTTCCGCAAGTACTACGTCCCGTCGAACATCGTCATCGCCATCGCCGGCGACGTGAATCCGTCCGAGGCGTGGCCGATCATCGAGAAATACTTCGGGGGGTTGCCGAAGGCGCCCGAGCCGCCCGCGCTGCGCACCGTCGAACCGCCGCAGAACGCGGAGCGCGTGGTGATCCTGCGCGAGCCGTCGCAGCCGATCTACATGGAGGGCTACCACCGGCCGGCGGCGACGCATCCGGACAGCGCGACCTACGACGCCATCTCCATGCTCCTCTCGAGCGGACGCACCTCGCGCCTGTACAAGTCGCTCGTGCGCGATCAGAAGATCGCCGCGACGGCCGCCGGCTTCAACGGCTTCCCCGGCGAGAAGTACCCGAACCTCTTCACCTTCTTCGCCATCCCGACGCAGGGACATACGCCGGACGAAAACGCGGCCGCGATTCGCGCCGAGCTCGAAAAGATCAAGACTGACGACATTCCGGCCGACGAGTTGCAGTCGGTGAAGACTCGCGTGAAGGCCGGCCTCATTCGCCAGCTCACCGGCAACAGCGGACTGGCGCTGCAGTTCGCGATCTACCAGACGCTTCACGGCGACTGGCGCGAGCTGTTCCGCGAGGTCGAGCGCATCGACAAAGTCACCGCCGCCGACGTGAAGCGCGTCGCCAATGCCACCTTCACCGACGGCAATCGCACCGTCGCGAAGCTCGAGAATGCACCGAAAGGAGGCGCGAAATGAGAAGGACCGCGACACTCCTCACAGCAATCTTCCTCGCGACAACAACCCTCGGACAGGCCACCGACTATCGCGAGATCAAGCCGACACCGCTGCGCAAATTCGCCATGCCGCAGCCGAAGCGCATCCAGCTCGCGAACGGCATGGTCATCTTCCTCCAGGAGGATCACGAGCTCCCGCTCATCCGCGGCCGCGCGCTCATCCGCGGAGGCGCGCGTAACGTGCCCGCTGCAAAAGCGGGACTGATGGGAATCTACAGCGGCGCGTGGCGCACCGGCGGCACGGCGAAGCAGAGCGGCGACGAGCTCGATCTGTTCCTCGAGTCGCGCGCAGCGTTCGTCGAGTCCGGCTCCGACACCGACTCCACCAGCGTCTCGATGAACGTCCTTGCGGGCGACTTCGACACCGTCTTCCCGATCTGGCTCGAGCTGCTCCGCAATCCTGCGTTCCGACAGGAGAAGATCGACCTCGCGAAGACGCAGGCCAACACCGCGATCTCGCGCCGCAACGACGAGCCGGGCGGCATCATCGGCCGCGAGGCCTCGAAGCTCGGCTACGGCACGGACTCGCCGTACGCGCGGCAGAGCGAATACGCCACGATCGCGTCGATCACGCGCGACGACCTGCTCGACTTTCACAAGCGCACCGTCCACCCGAACAACATCATCCTCTCGTTCATCGGCGACTTCGATTCCGCCAAGCTCGAGAAGAAACTGCGCGACACGTTCTCGTCGTGGAAAAGCGGCCCGCAGGTCGCAAAGCCCGATCCGACTGCCAATCCCGCGAAGCCCGGCGTGTACTTCATCGCCAAGGACGACGTGACGCAGGCGAACATCGCCATGGTCCATGCGGGAACGCAACGCGACAATCCTGATTACCCCGCGCTCGTGGTGATGAACGAGATCTTCAGCGGCGGCTTCTCCGGCCGTCTGATGCAGACTCTTCGCTCGCAGCGAGGTCTGACGTATGGCGTCGGCGCCAGTGTCGGGGCCCCGTGGGATTACCCCGGCCTCTTCCGCGCACAGATGGCGACGAAGAGCGAGACGACGCTGGAAGCCATCGACGCGCTGCGCGGCGAGATCCGGCGCCTGGTCAACGATCCGGTGACGGACGCCGAGCTGTCGCTGGCAAAGGAGTCGATTCTCAACGCGTACGTCTTCACGATGGACACGCGCGAGAAAGCCCTCGGACAGCGCGTCCTGCTCGAGTACTACGGTTTCCCCGCCGACTATTTCGAGAAGTATCCGACGCTCCTCGAGAAGGTGACGACCGCGGACGTCGAGCGCGTCGCGAAGAAGTACGTGCATCCGGACTCGCTCGCGGTGCTCGTGGTCGGAAAAGAATCGGCGTTCGAGAAGCCGCTCTCGACCCTCGGACCGGTGACGACGATCGACATCGCGATCCCGTCCGGCGAACCGAAGAAAGCATCGCCGGCGCCATCCAACGGAAATGCCGAAGGAAAGGCGCTCGCGCAGAAGGTCGCGCGGTTCGTCGGCGATGTGAGCAAGGTGCAGGCGCTCAGCATGAGCGGCGACATGACGATGGTGACGCCCCAGGGGGAAATGCAGATCACGGTGACCTCGGTGACGCGGTTTCCCGACGCGCAGCGCGTGGCGTCGAAGACGCCGATGGGTGAGCTCGTTCACGTCGTATCCCCCGAAGCGTCGTTCATGATCACGCCGATGGGAACGAACGACATGCCCGCTTCCGTGCGCGACACCGCGCTCGCGGACATGCGCGCGAACATCATTCCCGTGCTTCAGAATCTCGACAATCCGAAGTACACGTTCACCGCGGGCGCACCGGATGGCGGGGCACAAGTGTTGTCGATCAACGCGGATGGGATGAATCTCATCTGGCGCGTCGATCCGGCGACGGGGCGCGTGCTTCGCATGGCGAATCCAGGCGGCGTCGTGACCGAGCTCGGCGAGTGGAAGACGTTCGGAGGTCTGAACCTGCCGGTCGTGTCGACGCTCATGCGCGACGGACAGAAAGCCGGCGAGATCCGCGTGACGAACGTCGAAGTGAATCCGACGATCGACGCGAAAGCATTCGTGAAACCGTAGGAACGTAGGGCGTGGCTTTAGCCCGCCCACCCCCGTGGGGGCGGGCTGAAGCCCGCCCTACGTTTGTCATCCGCCCTTCACGGTCTGAATTTCCTTCACCAGCCGCACCATCGTCACCGTCAACTCGTGCATCGCGTGAATCACGCCGACCTGGAACGCGGTCGGCGGCTCGCCCGCCGAGCACGCGCAGGCGTTGCACGGACCGCCCCGTCCCCCGTCGTGGTGATCGATGGCGTGGCCGCAAGCGCAGGAATCTTTACCGAGCTGCATCACTTCCCTCCTCTGACTTTATTAAGATAACTCCACATGGTCCGTCGTCTGACTCTGGTTTTTCTTCTCACTCTCGCCGCGTGCACCTCATCAACCTCTCTGGTTGACGAGCGCGCGGACGATCCCGATCGCGCCGCCGAGTATCGCGAGATGAAGCAGGCCGGCAGCGACGATCCGTTCGCGAGCCTCTCCGCAGCGCGCGAGGCGATGCGCGCGATGCCACGGTATTCGACTGTTGACGACGCGATGATCGAGCCCGTCAGTCGACAAGTCGTCAAGTCGACAAGCCTCGAAGACTCGTCGGCTCGACGACTCGACGACTCTCCCGGCGCCCTCGGCAAGTGGCGATTCCTCGGCCCTGGCAACATCGGCGGGCGCACCCGCGTCCTCGTCATCGATCCCGTCCAGCCCTACATCCTCTACACCGGCGGCGTCTCCGGCGGCATCTGGAAATCGAAGACCGCGGGTCTGAGCTGGGAGCCGATCGGCGACGATCTCGCCAACATCGCTCTCAACGCTCTGGTCATGGACCCGCACGATCGCAACGTCCTTTACGCCGGCACGGGCGAAGGATACTTCCGCGAGCACGTGCGCGGCACGGCCCTTCCGTTGCGCGGCGATGGCATCTTCGTCACGCGCGATGCTGGCGAGACGTGGACGAAGATCACGCCAGCCGGGAGCACCGACTTCCACTACGTCAACGACCTCGTCGTCAGCACGCACGACTCCTCGCGCATCTACGCCGCGACGCGCACCGGCGTTTGGCGCACCACCGACGCCGGCACGAACTGGACGCGCGTTCTTCCGACGAGCGTCACCGGCGGCTGTCTCGACCTCGCGTATCGCGGCGACACCGCCGGCGACTATCTCTTCGCGTCGTGCGGCACGTTCGAGCGATCGACGGTCTATCGCGCGAAGAACGCTGAAACGAATGCGACGTGGGAGTCCGTGTTGTCCGAGGAGAAGATGGGACGGACTTCGCTGGCAATTGCGCCTTCGAATCCGTCCGTGATGTACGCGCTCGCCGCGAGCAACGAGGACGGCAACTACAACCAGGGACTCCTCGCCGTCTATCGCTCCACCGCGAACGGCGATTCCGGCACCTGGTTACCGCGCGTAACCAACGACTCCGGCCATCTCACCGAGACGCTGCTGTTGTCGAACCCGATCTCCGCCGCGGGCGACCTCTGTTCCGGCACGGGCCAGGAGTTCATCACGATGGGCTGGTACTGCAACACGATCGCGGTCGATCCCGTCGATCCGAACCGAGTCTGGGTCGGCGGCGTGGATCTCTTCCGCTCCGACAACGGCGGTGGCTCGTGGGGCGTGGCCTCGTACTGGTGGTCGACGCCGGGGACGCATCCCTCATTCGTGCACGCCGACCAGCACGCGATCGTCTTTCACCCGCGATACGACGGCTCGTCCGTGCGCACGGTCTACTTCACGAACGACGGCGGCATCTTCCGCACCGATGACGCGCTCGCCGAGGTCGCTACCGGGGACAAGGCGCCGTGCGCTGCGACAAACTCGAAGATGAGCTTCACGTCGATGAACAACAACTACGGCGTGACGCAGTTCTACCACGGCGCCGTGACTCCCGACGGCAAGACGTTCATCGGCGGCACGCAGGACAACGGCACGCTTCGCGGCAATATCGAAAGCGGCCCGAACAAGTGGCAGAACGTTCTCCCCGGCGACGGCGGATACGTGGCCATCGACCAGGAGCAGCCGCGCTACATGTACGGGGAATCGCAGTGGGGCTACATGGCCCGCTCGACGAACGGCGGCGACGGCTGGCGCCGCATCTTCTCCGATCTGCGCGACGAGGAGTTTCTCTTCGTGGCGCCGTTCACGATGGATCCGCATTACGACACGCGCCGACTCTGGCTCGGCGGACGCTCGATGTGGAGATCGAACGACCGCGGCGAGAACTGGTACAAGGCGAGCACACCGTTCCCCGAGCTGATCTCCGCCGTGGCCGTGCATCCGACGAACAGCGATTTCGTGATCTCCGCAACGGCGAGCGGCCACATCGCGCGCATCGAGACCGCGACGTCCGCCGATTCGTCGACGCCCTGGACGCTCGTTCGGCCGCGCGAAGGCTTCGTGTCGTCGCTCGCGTTCGATCCCTCGGATCCCACGACGATTTATGCGACGTACGCGGGCTTCGGCGGGACACACATCTGGGTCTCGATCGACAGCGGCGCGACATGGACCGCGCACGACGGCAATCTGCCCGACATGCCCGTGCATTCGATCGCCATCGATCCGACCCGCCGCGACCGCCTCTACCTCGGCACCGACCTCGGCGTGTTCGTCTCGCTCGATCGCGGGGAAACGTGGGCGGTGGAGAACACCGGCTTCGCGAATGCGGTGACCGAGTCCCTGTTCATCGCGCCAGGCGCCGCCGGCCCCGCGGTGTACGCGTTCACGCACGGGCGGGGGGCGTGGCGCGCGGAGCTGGTGTTCGCGACCGTGCCGCGCCGACGCGGCGTGCGGCCTTGACACACGCGCAGCGTGTGTCAAACGCTCTCCGCGATCCTCCGCGCGATCAACCCATACCCTTCCCCACCGGGATGAAACCGATCCACGGACAGCCGGTCGTGATGCGAGAACAAATCCGCCGTCGCGACGAGCGTGAAGTTCGGATCGTTGCCGAAGCGCCCGAGCAATCGCGCGTTCCAGCGATTCACGAGCGACGACAGCTTCGCGCCTTCCGGATTCGAGACGAACGGGTTGTACAGGCCGATGAAGAAAATCCGCGCGCGCGGGTTCGCCGCGCGGATGCGCTCGATCGCGGTCTCGATGCGCGCGAGCACGCCGTTCATCGCCTCCTCGGCATTCGAGGGCGACGCATTGCGCCAGTCGTTGCCGCCCCAGAGGTCATTGCCGCCGATCGACACGACGATCACGTTTGCGTCGCGCAGGAGCTGCTGCACGTTCGGCGACTCGAGCTGTCGCAGAAGATCGGCGGTGCGCGCACCGTTCACGCCGAGGTTGTAGGTGCGGCGTGCGCGGATTCCGCGGCGGCGCAACTCCTCGTCGAGACGTCCGGAGATGCCGAGGCCGCGCTCGTCGCCCGCGCCGCGCGCGAGGGAGTCGCCGAGGATCACCGGCATGATGAGAGCGCGCGGCGCCACGGGTATGGCAGCGGCGCGCTGCGGTAGAAAATCGACCGGCTCGCCCCTGTCGCCGCGGAGGTACGCGATGAAGCCGTATGCGAACAATGCAACCGCGATGAGCGCGGCGCCGAGGGGGAGATACCAGAAGAAGAAGCGGCGCATGATTGAATTGAAAATTGAAAATTGAAAATTGAAAATTGAAAATGCAGTTCACCATACATTCTCGTTTTTTCAATTTTCAATTTTCAATTTTCAATTTCTATGACGGCACTGTCTGCAAATCACCTGACCAAGGTCATCGGGCCACGCACCATCGTCGACGACGTCTCCTTCGACCTCAATCCCGGCGAGGTCTTCGGCTTCCTCGGACCGAACGGCGCGGGAAAGACCACGACCATCCGCATGCTCGTCGGCCTCATCAAGCCGACGCACGGAGAAGTCACCGTCTGCGGCTTCGATCTGCGGCGCCAGTTCGAGAAGGCCATGCGCTGCATCGGCTGCATCGTCGAGAATCCCGATCTCTATCGATTCATGACCGGCCGCGAGAACCTCGAGCACTTCGCGCGCATGCTCGACGTGCCGTCGACGGAGATCGAGCGTGTCGCGTCGCTGGTGAACCTCGACCACCGTCTCGACCAACGCGTCGGCACCTACTCCCTCGGCATGCGCCAACGTCTCGGCATCGCGCAGGCGATGCTCGGCGATCCGCGCGTGCTCATCCTCGACGAGCCCGCGAACGGTCTCGATCCCGCCGGCATCCGCGAGATCCGCGAGCTCCTGCGCACGCTCGCCGTCGAGCGCGGACTGGCGGTGTTCCTCTCCAGTCATCTGCTCGCCGAGATCGAGCTCACCGCCGACCGCGTGGCGATCATCCACAAGGGCCGCATCCTGCGCAGCGGATCGGTGCGCGAGCTGATCTCCAGCCAGCGGGCGATGGAGATCCGCGTCGACGACGCTCCGCGCGCGGAGTCGATCGTGCGCGATCGCGGCGTGGAGGTGGCGGTGACGAACGACGTGCTGCTCGTCCCGATCGAAGAAGCCGACACGCCACCGCTGATCGCCGCGCTCACAGAGAACGGCGTGGCTGTGTTCCACGCACGGCAGCGCGTGCAGACGCTCGAGGAGATGTTCCTCGAAGCGACCGGCGGCGAAACGGTGGATTAGATTCGTCTCAAACGCGAACGCCGCGTCGGCATGAGCACGACCGTCTCTCCCTCCATGCCGCGCGCGTCGAACTCGCTCGCATCTTCGAACACGCCCAACCACACCAGCCACGGCCCATCCGTCCGCACCGGTAGCTGCGGGAAGTTGTTCGGCGCGTCGAGCGTCACCAGCAATCCCGCGCACTCGTAGTCCGCATACGCGCGCTCCACCGCATCGATCACACCATCCTTCAGAAGAACGATCTGCGCGATCACCACACCACGCGGTGAATTTGCCTCACGCACGGGATCGACCGCTGGCAGCACCGGAATCGGACGCAATGGCCGCAACAGCAGAACGTCGTCGCTGTCGATCATCATCGGATTGACGGTCGGCTTGTGCTCCTTCCACACCGGACCGTAATAAAACGCCGAGTTGACGACCGCGCGCGCGTCCATGTCGCGGAAGCCGCGCAGCCAGGTAAACATCGACGGCTTGTCGCGCTCGAAGAACTGCCCAAACGCGATCGCACCGAGTTGCTGAAAAGCCTCGGGGAAATACGCGTCGAAATACTCCGCGAAGTCCTCCCTCTGCCCGGGCTGCATGGTGTAGCGGCGCAATTCAATGACGTCGAAAGTCATGCGCGCGTAAAGTCCATGATCCAGTTCGTCTCCCAGGTCTTCCCTTCGTCGCCCGAGAATGCCTGTTCCCAGCGCGGCGCGTCGCCTCTCGTCCAGAGGAAGCGGCAGAGCACTTTCCGCCCGTCGACCTCCTCATCGCCGAAAAACGTGCCGCCGTCACCCTCGAACTTGCCGATCATCGGCGGACAGAGAATTCCCGCGCGGATCGTGTCCGCCCAGTAAATCGACCACTCGTTCGTTTCGGGATGGAACAGACGGAACGACGCGCCATGGACCTGCTTTCCGTCGCGCACGGCCGCGTACGAGTCGACGTTGCCCATGCCGCCGAGGAGCGGCCACGCGGTGTGCGTGGCGTCGAACTCGATCCACTCGGTCGAGCCGCGCAGCCGTCCGACGAGAAAGCGATTGCGGATCTTCCACGATCCGAACAGGAAATCGAAATCGGTCTTCATCAGCGCATGATCGATCCGCTCGTGGTATTTTGCCAGCGCCACTTCCCATGCAATTCGTAATACCAATTTCCCGTCACGGAGAACCGCTCTCGCGGCAGATCTACAGCGGCCTCCGCCGCGCGATCCTCACCGGCACACTCCGCTCCGGCGAGCGACTCCCCTCCACGCGCGATCTCGCCGAGCAGCTCGCCGTCTCGCGCACCGTCGTGCTCCTCGCGTACGACCAGTTGCTCGCGGAAGGATTCGTCTTCGGCCGCGGCGGATCGGGCACCTACGTCGCGGAAGGACTGCACAGCGCCCGTCCGAGAACGCCACGCAATCCGGCGAAGCTGCGGCTCTCGCGCTTCGGTGCGTTCGCTGAGCAGGCCGCGCCTGATTTTCCGGAGAAGCCCGCGAAGAGCCTTCCCTTTGACTTCTCGTACAGACGCAGTCCCGTCGAAGGATTCCCGCTCGACGCATGGCAGCGCATTCTCCTCCGCCGCGCGCGCAAGGCCTCGGCGGCAAAGCACGAATACGGACCGCCCGCCGGCAGTCCCGCGTTGCGCGAGGCGATCGCCGCGCATCTCCGCCGCGCGCGCGGCGTCGTCTGCGACACGTCGCAAGTCATCATCGTCAACGGCTCGCAGCAGGCACTCGACCTCGCCGCGCGCGTGCTGATGGAGCGCGGCGATCGCGTGGCCATCGAAGATCCGCAGTATCAGGGCGCGCGTGAAGTCTTCCGCGCCGCGGGCGCGCGGCTTCATCCCGTCGCGGTCGATGCCGACGGACTCGATCCCGCGCGCCTGCCCGATCGCGCGCGACTCGCGTTCGTCACGCCGTCGCATCAGTTCCCCACCGGCACGATCCTTCCGCTCGCGCGCCGCTTCGCGCTGCTCGAATGGGCGCGTCGAGCGAACGCTGCGGTGATCGAAGACGACTACGACGGCGAGCTGCACTACGACGGACAACCGGTCGAGTCGATGCAGGGCCTCGACACCGAAGGCCGCGTGGTTTACGTCGGGACGTTCTCGCGGACGGTCTATCCCGCGCTGCGCATCGGGTACCTCGTCGCGCCGCAGTCGCTCGTCGCGCCGTTCACGGCCGCGAAGTGGCTCTGCGATCGCCACACGCCCACGCTCGAACAGGAAACGCTCGCCGAATTCATCACCAGCGGCGCATACGAGCGCCACCTGCACCGAGCGCGCCGCGAGAACGCAAAACGACGCGCGGCACTGCTCGAAGCGATCGACGCATATCTGCCGGACGTGACGGTCACCGGCGACCGCTCAGGCACGCATGTCGTGCTCTGGCCGCAACTTCGAAGCGCAGGGCGCAGAGGGCAGAGCGCAGAAGAGAAAATCATCGCGCGTGCAGCGGCAGCCGGCGTCGGCGTGTACGGCATTTCACGTTACGCAATCCATCCCCGCGCGCCGGGACTGATCCTTGGGTATTCGCGAATGAGTGAGGAGGAGATTCGGGAAGGGATTCGGCGGCTGGGGAGCGTGCTGACGAGTTAGTTGTCGCGTCGCGTGCTCAGAATGGGAGAAAGTCCGAGAATGCAATCTCACGGGCTTGTTGCCTACGAGATCGTCGTCTCGACCGGCTCTTCGACTTGTTCGACCGTAATCCGATCGGTCTGCGTGCGTGTGACCGTCTCTGTTTTCGTTCGCGTTACTGTCGTCACCGTCTTACGCGGCACAACGGGTGCTACAGGCGCGACAGGTTCAGCGCGTTTTACAATATTCTCAGGCGGTCGCAGAACAACCACCTCGACCTTGCGCTTTCTCCGGGCTCTCAGCTCACGAAGGATGAGTGCGGCCGATCCGAGAAGGCATAGTAAGAGTATCGTCTGTCCCGGCGGGCTAGTCAGAAACTCCCAACCAGCTAGCACATTCTTGTTCTCGCTAAGGTGCAGGAACCACTGCAGCGTGTGCAGCTTCTCCGCGACGTGCCAGACCAATACAGCGCCAGGCGTTGCTACAGCTGCTGATACCCATGCGATCAACTTCTTCTTAGGGGACATCGGATACCCCGAGTTTCTCGGCCTACTTCAGCCCAAAACTTCAAAGAACTGCCGGTTCAATCTCCTGACATGCAAGTTGGGATACGGAGGAACGCCAAAACCTTTCTGAGACGGCGAATGACATGGATGCCTAAGGACATCGCGACAAAACACAAGTATCTAGGGAGTATTGTCAGCGTGTAGTAAGTGCGAGCTCGATAGCCGCTACGTTACAAAGCATTCATCGCACCTTAAGCGACGGTCGGCGCAGGAGTGCACCAAGCTTTTTGGGAAGTCTCGCCGGAGTATAGTCGGTTCTCCGGCACCGTCAACCTGATTTCCCCATGTTGTTACAGCGAGTTTGAGCGATTGTGGCTGACGGATTCGCTGCGAGCAAGCTGCTAACGTACGCATTCTGAATCGTTTACCGAGTCACGCAGCTTGCTAGCATTCCGAAACTGCCAGGTAGGGATACCACGCGGACAGTCGCTCCCCGATAAACGAAACGGATTCTTCCGCGCGGCGTCGCTGACCACGACCACCAGTTCCTGAGGACTGCGCGTCCACATGACATGGAGGAGTGACCGCGAGTCGCGAATCCCTACCCGCGCTACCAGAACAAACTGCCCCGCGAGGTACGCAAGCCTACGGATTCCAGCCGAACAACGGACAACGAGCAACGTCGTGTAATGTTCACCGCGCATGTTCCCCTCTCTCGTCCGCAACGAAGCTCTGAAACTCCTGCGCCGGCGGCGCTTCGCGATCGTCGTGGCGATCATGTTCGTGATCCTCGTCCTCGTGTCGTACTCGCAGTATCGACAGCTACGCGAGATGCGAAACGCGAACTGGCGGGCGGAGTTGCAGGAGCGCATCGCGCGAACCGAGAACCGTCTGCGCCGCGGGCGTGTGAACGAGTCGTGGGCGCGCTCGATGCGCGCGGAAGTGCGGCGGCTGCAGTTTTATCTCGATCGCGGCATCAATCCCGAACAGCCGACCGCTCCGCTGGTCGTGCGCACGTTCGCCAACGCAGCAGGCTTCCTCCTCCTCCCCCTGCTCGTGGCCGTCCTCGGCAGTGACATCGTTTCTGCGGAGAACGCGGAGGGCACCGACAAGCTCTTGCTCACGCGGCCGGTGCGACGATGGAAGATCCTCAGCGCGAAGCTGGTGACGCTCTGGCTGTTCGCGTCGCTGACGCTGTTCATCGGCGCGCTGCTTTCTTACGTCGTCACCGCACCCGTGCTTCCCGCGGGCGGCTGGGACGCGCCGTCGTTCAACGGTTTTCAGTTCTCCGGCGAATCGATCAACCTCGACTCCGTGCGCCAGCTCCCGCTGTGGCACGACGCGCTGATCGCATACGGTCTGGAGTGGTACGCGCTGCTCGCCGTCGCATCGATCTCGCTGATGCTGTCGGTGATCTTCAAGTCCTCCGCGGCATCGATCGGAACGATGCTCGCGTCGCTGATCGGCGGCACGATCCTCACCCGCATCAGCCCCGACTGGACCGCCGGCAAATACCTCTTCGTCAGTGCGCTCCCTCTCGCCGACTACTACACCGGCCAGGCGCCGCCCTACGACGGCATGTCGATGGCGTTCTGCATCGCGTTGCTGGGCGTATGGGCGGTGGGCGCGCTGATCGTGGCGTACGGGTTGTTCATCAAGCGCGATGTGTTCGGGTGAAGTAGTAGGAATCCGCGCCTCAGGCGACTGGCGTGCCGAAGGCTTGGCCAACAAACGCTGCCGGCCGTGCCGGCCTCACGGCAACATGCGCAGGTGCTCGGCGAAGACGTCGTTGAAGAGCGCGCCCGGACGCCTCGAGCGAATCTGCTCGACGACGCGCTCGCCGGGCATGCCGAGGCGGTGCAGGATGCGGCCGGCGACGAGCGCGGAGCGATTGAAGCCCATCCCGCAATGCGAGAGAACGCGGTGGCCGCTCCCGACGAGATGCGCGCCCAGACTCACCACCGCCTCGAGCTTCTGCAGATCGGGCAGGTCCTCGTCGTAAATCGGGAAGTAGACGTACAGACATCCGTTCGGCACCGTCGGAATACATTCGTCCAGCCCGCCCTCGAGATCGATGACGGTGTCGATGCCGTAAGACGAAACGATTCCCCAGTCGTGAATGACCGGGGAGATGTAGAGGTGTCCGGTGTCATCCACCTGATGGAGTTTCGTCAGGTCGAAGGGCATGAAGGGATTCTAACTGACGAGTTGGCGCGGCGATCCACCAGAACAAGCTGCCACACGCGACGCCGCTGAGGGCCGCGATCAGCACAACCCAGGCGCTAGCCCCAATAGCAAGTGATGCATTCTGCTGAAGCACCACGATCATCAACGCAAGAACCGGAGCCACGGCGACTACGGCGCCGGTCATGGCCGCGGTGCCGAGTGTCAGTTTCCTTCGAATGAGGAAGTAGGCCGGAATGCCGAGGATGACTTCCGCGGCATATGCCAAACCCGCGGCCCACTTGCCGAAGTCGACGATCTGGCGCCACAGCCCTTCCAGCCTGTACTCACCGAACCAACTCGGATCGAGTGTCCACGTGACGAGAAAGATCACGGCCATGACGACTGGCGCGATCAACGGCGCTACGAGAAACGCGGCGAACGGTCGCCAGACGAGCGATGGAGACGTTTCACTCAAACGCGAAAAGCATACTCCTCACGGACAGATGTCCGGTGGAGAGTCGCAGAGTCTCAAAGTCGCAAAGTCTCAAAGATCGTGTTCGCGCACTCTTTGCGACTTTGAGACTTTGCGACTTTGAGACTATCTTCGCGCCATGAAGCGCCTTGTCGTTCTCGCTCTACTCGTGTGCGCGTGCAAATCCGAAGCGCCCGCCATCGACACCGTCGCCATCGACACGCGCGACCCCCTCCGCATCTCGTATGTCGGCGCTCCGGAGCTCGCGGTTCGAGAACAACCCAATGACACCGCGACGGTGATCGCGACGTACGGCAACGGCGAGGCGGTGTCGGTGCTCGCGGAGCGCGGCGAGTGGGTCGAGGTGCGGACTGGTGATCGTACTGGATGGGCGAAGAATGCCGACCTGACGACAGCCGCAGGAAAGCAGGAGGCCGAGGACAATCCGCAACCGAAATTCCGCGTGATGCCGATGCCGGTGTCCGCGCCGTCTGCACGCGGCGAGGTCTACATCGAGGCAGACGTGAATTCGGACGGCGAAGTCACGGACGCGCGCCTCATCCTGAACACCACCGGCTCCGCCGTGCTCGCGAATCAGAACGTGAGCGCGCTGCGCAACGCGAAGTTCTACCCGATCGTGGTCAAAGGCGCGCGGAAGAATTTCAAGTACTACCATCGGGTGACGTACTGAAACGGTTGGCGGTTGGCGGTTGACGGTTGGCGGGAGAACCGGGGCCGGTTGGTGGCCTCCCGCCAACCGCCAACCGTCAACCGTTCATCACGTCTCATCCCGCGTGATCCACTTGTCGACCCGCGGCGGTTGCCATTCGTCGAACTTCTTCAACAGCGTCGCGGCGTCGCGTTCGATGACGGCGATGGCACGATGTTCCTCGCGTAAGAAGCGCTCGCGCACCGCGCGATCGAGAAACTTCATCAGCGGCGCGTAGAAACCGTTCACGTCGAGGAAGCCCACCGGCTTCGCGTGCAGGCCGAGTTGCGCCCAGGTCCAGATTTCGAAGATCTCCTCGAGCGTGCCGAGGCCGCCGGGCAGTGCGATGAACGCGTCCGCGAGGTCCGCCATCATCGCCTTGCGGTCGTGCATCGTGTCGACGATGCGGATGTCGGTGAGGCCGCGATGTCCGACTTCGCGCGCCCACAATGCATGCGGAATGACGCCGATCACCTCGCCGCCGGCTGCGAGCACCGAGTCCGCCAACTCCCCCATCAATCCCACGCTGCCGCCGCCGTAAACGAGGCTGACACCCTCGCGCGCGAAGAGGCGTCCGAGGTCGCGCGCGGCTTCGACGTAGGTCGGATCGGAGCCCGTGTTCGAGCCACAAAACACACAGATGCGGTGAATCACGCGCTTCAGTTTATCCCGCGCGTAGACGCGGGATCTCTGGTGATACCTACGTGCAGCGTGCCTCGGGCAAAATCAGCGCGGTGTAACCAGAGATCCCGCGTCTACGCGCGGGATAAACTGGAAAACCTACACCCCCGCCTCGTCCCACTTGGTAATCGTGTCCCGGATCAGCACGAAAACCTTGTCGACGACGCGCCGGTAGTACTCGTCTGCCTTCTTCTGATCGAACTTCGGGTAGCCCTGCCCTGCCTGGTACAGCCCGATCGATGACGGGAACGGCGCCGCAGCCCACGTGCCCGGCGCCGGATACGCGGTCGCGAGCTTGTCGCTGTAGCGCTCGGGGTGGACGAGCGTGCGGTCGATGGCCTGCACCATCGCCGTCTCGTTCCATCCCGCATGGCCGCCGTCTTCGCCGAAGACTTCCTTCGTGACGTCGGACGCGAACGACCACCAGTTGATCACCAGCGTCCGCACGTGCTTCTCCGCCGACACTTCCGCCGCGACGGCCGTGAGCACGGCGGTCTGCGGTCCGCCGTGACCATTGAGGATGATGATGTTGCGGAAGCCGTTCTTCGCCATCCCCTCCAGCACCGCTTTGATGTACGGCCGGTACGCAGCCTCGGGGATCTGAAACGCGCCGGGATAGGCTTCCATCGATCCCGTGATCCCGTACGGCACGACGGGCGCGATCATCGCGTTCACCTTCGGCGCAATCGAACGCGCCATCGCCTCGGGCGCGGTGATGTCCGCGCCGTTGTTCGCGACGCCGTGCGGCTCGAGCGTGCCCGTCGGAATGAGAACGGTGTTGATCTTCGACGGGACGAGCTCGCGAAACTCCATCCAGTTGATCCGCGCCATGTCGCGCTCCTGAGCAGACGCGGAGAGGGCGAGCAGGAAGAGAGCGAGGGCGGCATGACGGTTCATGCCGCGTATCGTAAATCGACTGGCCTGGCAGGCGCGGAATTCGCACGCCTTTCGCGGGTTTAACCCGCGCGCATGCAACAGTTTCGATACGACATCCGCAACGTAGCCATCATTGCCCACGTCGACCATGGGAAGACCACGCTCGTCGATGCGCTCCTCAAGCAGGCCGGCGCGATCCGCGCGTACCAGCACCTCGACGAACGGGTCATGGACTCGAACGACCTGGAGAAGGAACGCGGGATCACCATCCTCGCGAAGAACACCTCCGTCCGCTACCTCGTCGACCAGCCCGACGCCCTCGGCCATCCGGTGCATCACGAGGCAACGCACACCGCCAGCGGGCACGATCTGCCGGCCGAATTCGTCCATCCGATCGAGGTGAAGATCAACATCGTCGATACCCCGGGACACGCTGACTTCGGCGGCGAGGTCGAGCGCGTGCTGTCGATGGTGGATGGCGTGATCCTTCTCGTCGACGCCGCGGAAGGGCCGATGCCGCAGACGCGCTTCGTCCTCCGCAAGGCCCTCAGCCTCGGCCTGCTGCCGATCGTCGTGATCAACAAGATCGACCGCCAGGATGCACGTCCGACCGCGGTCGTGAACGAGGTGTTCGATCTCATGATCGAGCTCGGCGCCTCGGACGAGCAGCTCGACTTCCCCATCCTCTACGCCATCGGCCGCCAGGGCATCGTGCGCGCCGAGCTCGCGGACACCGGCGAGGACTGCCGGCCGCTGTTCGACGCGATCCTGAAGCGCATCCCGCCGCCTCCGGGCTACTCGGAAGCGCCGCTCCAGCTCCTCGTCAGCGCCATCGACTACAACGAATACGTCGGCCGCCTCGGCGTGGGCCGCGTGCAGCGCGGCCGGATCCGTCAGGGCACGGACGTCATCCTCATTCTTCGCGACGGCTCACACAAGAAGGGCCGGATCACCAAGCTGACCGTGTTCGAAGGGCTCAAGCGCATCGAAGTCGAAGAAGCGTCCGCGGGCGAAATTGTGGCCGTCGCGGGTTTCGGCGACGTCGAGATCGGCGAGACCTTCACCTCCGCCGACGCGCCGGAAGCGCTCGAGCCGATCGCGATCGACGAGCCGACCGTGTCGATGTTCTGGCTCGTGAACGACTCGCCTTTCGCGGGAACCGAAGGAAAGTACGTCACCTCGCGCAACATCAAAGACCGCCTCGATCGCGAGCTGCGCAAGGACGTCGCGTTGCGCGTGCGCGAGACGGGACAGGCGGACCGCTTCGAAGTCGCGGGACGCGGCGAGCTGCATCTGTCGATCCTCGCGGAGAACATGCGCCGCGAGGGCTACGAGTTCGCGCTGTCGCGCCCGCAGGTCATCCTCAAGAACGTCGACGGACAGACGATGGAGCCGTACGAGGCGCTGGTCGTCGACATCGAGGAAGCGCACGTCGGCACGGTCATGGAGAAGCTGCAGCAGCGCCGCGCGGAGATGACCGACATGGTCAATCCCGGCACGGGCCGCGTGCGCATCGAGTTCAAGATCCCGACCCGCGGTCTGTTCGGCATCCGCACGGAGTTCCTCACCGAGACGCGCGGCACGGGGCTGCTGTACCACACGTTCCTCGAGTACGGTCCGTACCGCGGGGAGCTGTCGGGCCGCAACCGCGGCGCACTGATCGCGAAGGAAGCCGGCGAGACGACCGCGTACGCAATCGAGCCGCTGCAGGAGCGCACGTCGCTCTTCCTCGGACCGGGCGCGAAGGTCTACGGCGGCCAGATCGTCGGCGAGAACTCGCGCGACGCCGACATGGTCGTGCAGGTCTGCCGCGCGAAGCACCTCACGAACATGCGCGCCTCCGGCTCGGACATGGCCGTGCGCCTCACGCCGCCGCGCCTTCTGACGCTCGAGCAAACGCTCGAGTGGATCGAGGACGACGAGCTGGTGGAGGTGACGCCGCAATCGATCCGCATCCGCAAGATGACGCTGAACCATTCGCAGCGCGAAGTCGCGGCGAAGAAGGTGAAGAAGGCCGCGGCGGAGGGGTGATGCTCGCGGCGCTCGTGGTCGAAGCGCGATCAGTCGTGGCAGCTCGCGCGCGCGCTGCGGGCATTTGACGCGTAGCAACACTCCCCCTATGTTCAATGCGGAGGCTGACCATGTCCCGCTCTGAACTGATGCTGACGGCGTTTTCGTTGTCGGCTGCGGCCGGCGTCACCTTGGGGACGTACCGAGCCTTTCGCCGGTCCGCCGCGGATCGGCTAGCCGCGCTCATCGGCGCTCTCGCCGTTTCCCTTGGACTCCTGATTGCGATTCCGGGTGTGTTGCACACCACGTTTGTGATCCGCGGCGCCGTCACGGCTGGGAAGCCGTACGACGTTCGTTTCGCGTGGCTCATCGCAACGGGGGCGCTTCTCATGTACACGGGAATCATCAACGTGTGGTTGGCGAGGGCAATCAAACGCGGGAAACGATCGGCGATGACGGCCAGTGCGGCCGCAACGATCGCGTTGCTCCTCTTTCTGCTGTCCCTGCATCCGGCTTCATCGCAAACGGTGCTGCTTCTCACGCACGGCGCTTACATCGTCCTCGTCTTCTGGTGGTTGAAACGCGACCGCCGGTTCGATCTTGCCTGACATCGAAGCGACAATCAGCACGCGCGTTTCATCTCTAAACGCATCGATTCTCGCCGCCGTATCTCCGGCATGTTCCGGAAGTCCCTGGTTCCTCTCGTTCTTCTTCTCTCGTTCCTCACCACCGCCGCTCACGCCCTGCAGTTCTCGCCTGCCAACCCCATCGGTCAGCCTGCCCATCCTCCGGTCACCGCCGTGGCCGTGTCCGCGTCTGCGCCGCAGATCGTTTATGCCGCGGCCGGCGGGAAGCTTTTCCGCTCCTCGGATGCCGGCGAGTCGTGGACCACACTCGCCGCGCCGTCCTCTACGATCGAGCAACTCGCTGTCGATCCCACCAACAGCGCGATCGTCTACATCGTCGGACAGAAGCACACCTACCGCTCCGACGACAGCGGCGCGACGTGGAAAGACCTCAGTGTGCGCCTCGGCACGGTGTCCGTTCTCTCGCCAATCCTCTTCGATCCGCAGGATCCATCGACGCTCTACATCGGTGCGCGCTGCGGCAGCACGTACACCGATCCCTCCAAAGGAGGCGTTTACAAGTCGACGGATCGCGGCGAGACGTGGGCGCTCCTCAGCCCTGCGGTGACTTGCGTCGACTTCCTGTCGCTCGATCCCGCCACACCGCGGCGACTCTTCGCCGACACCTGGACCGGCCCATACCGAAGCGATGATGCCGGCCGTACGTGGCGCAAGGTCTCCGGCGAGCTCCCCGTATTCGACGTCGTCGAAGATCCACTCGATCCATCGCGCCACTACGGTCTCGGCCGCGGTCCGGCCGGCAATGGCTTCGTGCATTTCGTCATGAGCAGCAATGCAGGCTCGAGCTGGTCGCAGCTGCCGGCCGAGGGTCTGCCGCCGGGCGGACAGCAACTCGTCATCGACTCCGCGACGCGTCGTCTCTTTCTCATCGGCCAATCCTTCGGCCTCTACGTGAGCGACGACCTCGGTCTGCATTGGCGGCACGTCGATGCAGTGCCGGCGGTGTATGCGACGACTCTGGCGATGGCCGCCGCGGGTGACGTGATCTACGTCGCGACGGCGCGCGGTCTCTATCGCCTGCCGATGTCCGATCCCGATTCAGCGACAACGATTCATCTCGGTGAGGCCGCGCCGCTGAGGCTCACCGTGTATCCCATCGCGCTCGATCCGAACGACGCGTCGACGGTCTACGCGACGGCGTACGAAGGCCACGGTGTCCTGAATGCCTATCGTGTGTTCCGCAGCAGCGACTCCGGACGTACGTGGGAGCGCATCACCGCCGAGGAGGATACGGCGCGACGGTTCATGATCGCGGTCGACGCAGTGGGCGATCTCTACGCCGCGGATACGCACACGATGTGGCGCTTCGCGAAAGCGACGCAGACGTGGGAGACGTGGACCGTGCCGGAGCTCTTTCATCCGGAGATCCTCCTCGCCAATCCACAGCGGCCCGGCTGGCTGTATGCGGCGAATCCAGGTTGGGCAAGCTGCTCGACGGATGGCGGTCGAACGTGGTCGCGGATCGAGAACGGGCCGAGCGGCTTCTGGTCGCTTGCCATCGCACCCAACGGTTCCGACCTGGTCGGTGGAAACAACGACGGCGTCTTCGCCAGCAGCGACGGCGGCGTGACGTGGCGCGCGCTCTGGACGGGCCGCTACCTCGAGACGAAAGCGATCACCATCGCGCCCTCCCGGCCGAGCACGATCTATCGCCTGACGAACACCGGCACCGGCGCGCAGTCAGGCCTGTTCCGCAGCGACAACGGCGGCGAGAGCTGGACGGCACTGCACTGGCCAGGCGAGCGCGATTCCGCCCAGCCGATCGCCGTCGATCCCCGCGACGACCGATCGCTCTGGATCGGCCTCGTGCATTCGACCGACGGCGGCGAGACCTGGACGATCGAGCCGTCCAACACGCCGGTTCCGTTCCTCTCCGTCGGTTTCAATCGCGACGGCACTGTGCTCTACGGCCTCGGTCGTGACTACAGAGTCTGGACGGCGACCGTGCGCGGCAATCGACGGCGCGCCATCGGGCGATAGGCGATCGGTCGCGTTCCGGCAACGAGAATTCATGATTAGCAGCGCGAACCGTCACGGGTTCGAGCCCCGTCAGCCGCGCCGAATTACGTCGCTCACCAGTCGCCAGTTGGCGGCTTTGGTTTGCGCGAGTGACGCCGCAAGGTTGTCGCTTCGCGCTCACTCAGGCGCTGGCAGCCGCGACAACCCCGCGTCCTTTCGTCTCCGACGAACCCCCACCGGAAGGCGCGACATGATCGGTTCGGTCTCGAATCCTTCGCTCAGCCATCGCCTGGTGGCAGCAGCTTGCGGAAATCGAGGATCTTGAGCCACTCAGGATCGATGCCGAGCAACGCCAGAACGATACCGGCGATGCGCCGGACGACGGGGAGGAGCGCTTTTCGCCACAGAGGCACCTTTCGGTAGCGGATGGTCTCGTCGATGTAGTCGAGATCGCGGCGCATCTGATCGAACAGCGGCCGGTAGACGGTCTGGTCGATCTTGTGCAGCGCGGCATGCGCGGCAATCTGCTCGACCAGCGACCGGCACCGATCCGTGTCGCTCTCCGCCTTCCTGAGGTCAAGCTCATCCACCGTGTAGCGCAGCTGCGTGATCCGCTCGCCCGTCATCTGCACCCAATGCGCATAAGCACTGCTCATTGCGTTACCGCTCCTCCTGGACGTGCGGCCGACGCAGCGAGCTGATTGCGCTTGGCATCCGGCGGACCGCTCTGACCCGGCAGCTCGCGCGCCGCGAGGTAGGCGACGAGCCGCTCCAGAATCGGCTTCGCCACCGCGAGGCGTGACCACTGCCGGACTTTCCGCACTTTCGCATCCGGCAGATAGAGGTAACCGGCAATCGTGCGTCCGGCCACGAACCCGTTCGCTCCCCACTCGCCTACCACGAACATCAACATCTCGCTCTCGTAACGCGAGCTCGTTCGCTCATTCAGCGTTCCGGTTTTGAACATCGCGCGGAAGGGGCGCTTGACCTTTGCGGCCTCCTGCTCGACGATCGCCGCCAATTCGACGGGAAAATCCGCCGTTCCGCCTGCCGTGCCGTGCAGCGCATCGGGCTCCTCCGGAATGCTCACGCGATTGCGCCCTACCATCTCGAGCGGATCGACTAGGTTCGCATGGCGCCAGCTCGCCGTTCCGATCGGCGCCGGCATCGGGTCGGCAACTGCGGCCGCTCCCGTTTCGATCCGTGCATGCACCTTGCGGCCGGTCGCGAGGCGCGCTGCCGATTCTGCCAAACGGATGTTGTTCCACAAGCCGTTCTGTCCTGACCCGATCAGAAAACGGATGAGGCCCGTGCGCACGTAATGCATACCCGGGTCGAGCGTTACCGGATCCGGAAGAGCAGACAGTAGGTGATGATTCGTGGGGATGTGCATCACCGCCAGCGAGGGAATGAAGGACTGGACTTCCTGAGCTGCGTAGTCCGCACGCTCGGTGTCGGAAGGAGCAGCCCGCATCTGCGCATTGAACAGGCGCGGCATGGTCGTAAACAGCAACGATCGCGACGCTTCGTCGGGAAGAATTCGCGAGCCATCCTCGGCGATCGCCTCCTTGCCGGGCTCCGCCAGCCGCAGATCCAGGCCGTACGCCGCGCCTTCGTACATGACTGGTGCACTCCCCCGCGGCGCCGGCTGCTTCAGAAATGCGCGCCACTGGTCCCGGTCCGTCACCATTCCCATCATGCCGATTGACACAGCAAAGTAGTTTCGCGACTCCACTAGGAAACGTTTCGCGCCCACGAAATCGGCTCGCGGCGAGAAACAATCCCACGGCTTGGACAGCGGAATCCCGGCCATGACACAGTGCTGATGGACTGCACTTTTCGGAACCTTGACGGCCGGGTCGCAGTCGTCATTGGGGTTAGCGATGCGGAGGTGAGTCACATCGAACCCCGAGCCTTCGTACGCCGCTGCGATCGTGGAGAAGATCAGCGGTTTGACGGTCGAGCCGATGACGTGATTGCGAAGATTCCAGTTCCGCTGCGCGCGTCCGGTTCGCGTCCATTCCGGCAGCGCCAGAATGTCACCGGAAAACGCGTCCATGACCGTCAGCGCGGCGGCCTGGCGCCGGCGGCTGTTGACGGTCGCATGGAGCGGCGCAACCGATTTCGCCAGAATCTCCTCGAGCTCGTTGTGCAGTGAAATGTCGAGTGTCAGCCGAAGCTGCGACGGAAGCGTGGCCTGCCTGGCCGGATCGCGGCGCAGCTCGGCGTCGAAGGCGTTGGCGACCTCCGCCGCCAGCGGCGCGATCGAGTTCGGCGCCAGCACCCTCTGAGATTTGCCGTCGCGCCATAGGGTAGCCACGACGAAGGGAGCCTGCACGCCAAGGTACATCATGGCGTGACTGAATGAGCGGTTCCGGTTGCGTGCATGACGGTAGGTACCGTTCAGAGTGATGATATCTCCCGGCTTGAGCGCGCGTTCGCGCGTCAACCTTTCACCGTCGATCATCACGTTCCATGTCGCGACTGTCTCCTCACCCCTGTACGCGGGATAGAGGACGACTTTCCCCTCCTCCTTGACCGAGATCTCGCAGAGCGTGGGACCGCCCTTCCATCCCACCAGCACGACCCGGTCAGTGCTGAAGTCGCTGCTGGCCGACGTGTTGTAGAGCGGAATCGTTTGAGCGCGGCCCCTACGAACCGGGCGTAAGGTGAACTCCGAGGTGAGCGCAGCGAATGTCGGATGCGCATCCGCGTCCGTGGCGATCGTCCCTTCCCACTGAATTGGTTTGCGGAACGGCGACGTCTGCTGCAGATACAGATCATTTATCTGCGGGATGGGGCGCCCGATGCTGTCGGTGGCCAGGTAATAGAGGCCGGATTCACGTTCGTATTTGTTGGGAGAGGCATTGAATCTATCGACTGCACGCCGCTCGAGCCAGCTCACTTTCGCCGGCACCATGACCTGCAGCTTCGTTCCTATTAATGCGATCGCCGGCATGTGCTGTGCCGACGCGAGATTTGCGCGATAGGAATCGAGCGTCTCAGCCGGAACGCGGAAGTCGGCACGGAAGCGGTCGTCTGCTCCGACGCGACCGATCCAAACCGCCAGAAGCACCGTCCAGATTACGGCCGCGCTGACAGTGCCGACGCTGATTCGCGACGCCCACCGCTGGCCATCGAAGAACGCTCGCGTTTCGCCGGTGCCGGAGGTCCGCATCAGTGCGACCGCGCAGATCAGGACGACCGCGCCCACGGCGAGGTCGGAGCCCGAGGGAAGGGAGAGAAACGGCAGATTCTGGCCCGTGAACACCAGCCATCCGACATTCGTGCTGGCCAGATACAGCGGGACGAAAATGAAGTGAAGGCCGATCACGGCAAGCGCGAACGCGCGGCCGCGGCTGCGAGGGACGAGAAATCCAGCGGCGATGCAGATGCTCCCGCCTATGGCGATGTAGATCAGCAGCAATGCCACACCGCCACTGCGCCCATGTTCCGACAGGATGAGGATCGAAAAGACCGAATCGGTCATGGTCGTGGCATAAGACGTCCCAGCGCGTGAAAGCTCGGCCCGTCCGAATCCCCTCGGATTCGCCGCTCCTTCTGACGCATAGAGCATCATCTGCCAATGATGTGACAGATTCCTACGCAGGAGATCGAACCGGAGCAGCTCTTGATCGCCGACTTTCTCCATGATTCGCGATGCGCCAGCGCTGGTGGAGACGAGCCGGTAGTAGATGTGATTCCCCGGGAGAGAGGTCAGCCGCTCGATGACATTGTCGCGCTGGACGCCGATGACCAGGCGTGCGCGAAAGAGAATCGCGCCGACGATCAGCGCGAGCACCGCCACAGTCGTGATCGATGCGTATCGCGGGATTGACCCGCGCCAGTTCCACAACGCGATGAGCAGCGCCGCACACCCGAACGGCAGCAGGTTGATGGCGAAGCCGAAGTCCCTGACGATCAGAACCATCACTCCAACCGGCAACAGAATCAATAGCATAGCGGCGGAGATGCGATGGCGCCGACGCAGGCTCTCGCTGCCGATTCGGATTCCGACGGCCGCGAGCACGACGACCGTCGTGACGAACACGATCGAACTGACACGCACGCCGAACAGCGATTCGCGTCGTCCATTCAACGCGACCAGTACGATAGTCGCCACGGCCGAGTACTTCCCGATTTTCAAGCGCAAGGCCGCGTGTTTAGGATCGTCGCCGGAAAATACGCGCGGCCACCGGATCGTTGCTCTCGCGCTGAGGAAAGCCGCGCTCAGTAACAGCAACGGAACGGCAATGAGGCCGAAGAGGCTCTTCGTGAGGCTCGAGTGAAATAGCGCGAGCACGGCAGGCGTCGCGTCGCGCGGCGGAAATGCGGCGAGCCGATACGCGAGCAACAGCCGCACGACCAGCAGCGTGAGCGACAGAAAGAAAATCGCGGCAAAGAACACATGCAGCCGCGGACGCGACGCTCTGTCTTGATTGATGTAAAGACAGAACAGCATCGTCAGGATGAAAATCGCGCCCGCGGCGGAGGCACCCGTAAAGGGAAACGCCGCGTGATTTCGGATGAAGCGCAGGGACGCGCCGCAGAATCCGTTGCTAATACGGAAAGGCTCGCCGACCGAGACGCCTGTGAGCTGACTCCGCGTCTCCTCGCCGCCACGCCGGGTCGTGCCATCGGTGACGACGAACGTGCCGTCGGCGGCGCGCTTGAGTTTCGCAAACATCGGACGCCCGGCCGAAGCGCCGTCCATGACCAGCGCCGGCATGTCGATCGAGAGCGCCCGAGACGAAATCACAAACGGCTCTTCGAGTTTCTCGGGCAGGCGCCAGGTAACGTTCGGACTCATCGCCACGTCGGCAACCTGGCCAAGGGCGGGATCGGTCGCCACGTCGGTCGAGACGCGCAGTGTCCTCCATCCGCCCGTCGGACGGGCGATGGCGATCGCCGAGCCACCCTCCACTCGATAGCGGTTCAATTCGACCGCGCCGAGCAGAGAGACGATACGGCCGTTGGCAGTGTCGGCTCGAGTGATCGCATAACGCCGCCGCCACGCACCGGCATGACGAACAAATACCGCGTCGCCTGCCGCTCCCTGTGCCGGCGGCCGCACGAGCACGATGTCCTTCGACAGCGCACGCAACTGCGCGAGCCGGTCGAAGAAGACGTCGCGGCCGATGCTCGGCGTCAAGCTGCCGTCGACCGTGCGATCGCCACGCAAAGCGTCGAATTGTGCGTCAATGGCTGCGAGAAAACTCCGTCGCGGAGGCGTCGTACGCTGGCGGCGCACGCGTTCGAGCATCGCCGCGAGGCTTGCCTGTTCGAAGGCCCCTTCCTGAATTACCAGCGGTACCTTCAGGTCGGGCACGATCGTGCCGTCGGCCGCAATGGCGCCTTGGTTGTACAGAAACGAGGGACTTGCACTCCAGAAGCGATACCAGGGACGGCTGACGATCACCCGGTAAAACGTGCGGCCGTCCGCCGACGTGATGATCAACATGTCCCCGGGCGCAAGTTTGTTCGTAGCCGGGATGGTCGGGTAGTCACCACCGATGCGCAGCGGAACCGTACGCACGTTGGTCTTCAGGGACCAGGACAGAGCCTCCCCGGTTTTCTGTTCCCGCGCCACCGGGATGAGCGTGAGGTATTCACCACTTCCCAATTCGGGCAGGCGGAAGAACGATTTCTCTCCCTGTGAGGTGTAGGTGAGACGCTGATTGGCAGGGGCATAGTGACCGGTCCACTGCATCAGAAGGGGCGGCTGGCCAAGGTCGGGCGGCGTGCCTGTCCATCCCAAGAACGCTCGCGTCGCCACAATGAGTGTTCCGCCTGTAATGGCTGCGTAGACGAACAGCAGCCGTTTGACCGAGCGCTGATCGAGAAGTTCGACCTGCGATAGTGCGATACCGATCAGAATCGCCGTAGCGGCGAAGATGATCCAGAGGTAAGGGCCGAACATTGCTCAGTGGCTCCGTTAGTTCACACCGAAGGCCTGGCCGTTTCGAGTTTTGAAAAAGAAGGGCGCGACGCGCACTTCTGCGTTGTCGATCCGCCTCCCGGCCGACGCACTGCCCATGACACTGAGCACTTTCCCATACAGCAATCTCTCAGGCGTCGGAACCGAGAAATCCGCCAGCTTGTCCGCGGGAATGACGACGTTCGCGGCGGATGGAAGAATCCGCTCGAGATTCGTGCGCCACTCGGAACGTCCCACCACGCCGCCGATTTTCTCAAGCACCGTCCGCACGTTGTGAATCGCGGAATCGCGCAAGAGATCGTCATGGCGGACTCCGGCGCGCACAAGGTTGAAGAGACTCAGATACGAGGCCGCGAGAAAAACGGCGGAGGAGGACGGATCATCCGCGCGCTGTGAAAACTCGATCTGCCACAGCAGCTGCAGTTCGTCGATCGCCTCTGCCAGCTGGCAGGCATCCTCTATTTCGGTGAGCCGAGCCAGCGCCGTCACGAGCTCCGCGTTCTTGCCGGCAAGGTCCTTCTGCATCTGCTCCAGTTTGGCCGAGGTCGCATGGAGATCGTCGCGGATGCGCTGCAACTCGGCTTCGGAGCTGCGCAGCCGTTGCTGCATCTCGGAATGTTCGCGCCTGGCCGTTGACAGCGCCTGCGTCAGGCCTGCCGCATCGTTCGTCCTCGTTTCCAGCCCGTGCTTGAGATCGCGAACCTCATCGCGCAATCGTCTCGCTTCGGTGACCGCGGCCTGTGCTTGTGTGAGCTCGGCGGCACGTTTCACCGCTACCCTTTGCAGCTCAGCGACTTCCTCGCTTTTCGTTTCGACCAACCGGTGTGCTCGATCGCGATCCTGCTCAAAGCGGTCGCGATCCGATTTCGCCTGCTTCTCTTTCAGGGTCAGGTTCGCGACTTCGCGCTGTAGCTCAATGACGGTTCGATCGACCACGGCCTCGCGGCCCTCCTCCGCTGTGGTCTGTTCCGGCATGTTCTCGGTCAGGGGCTCGTTCGAACCTGACGCGCTCTCTTGTTTGTTTGTGTCGTCGTCGGACGAAATGCTTTCGCTGGCCGCCCCCCATCCGCGGAACCATCGCCGAAGGTTGAATCTGCTCTGTGGCTGCTCGAAGAACGTCCGGACGGCGATGCGAGCCCGCGCGACCGCGTCCGTGGCCAAAGCAGGTACGAGCAGTTGCGCGAACATCAATCCCAAGAGGAAATACGTCAGCGGCCATACGCCAGACCATGCTCCCACGCCCGTCCACGGAACCGACGCGACCGTGGCGGCGACCGCCAGCGGAACATATGGGTCTTGCGGCGTTCCGTTCAGCTGACCGGTTTGGCTGTTTTGAGCAGCGCCTCCGCCTTCAGGAGCCGGCGTTGCAGGAGTCGAAGAGAGGATTGCGCTGTCGGTTTCCTCCTCGATTTCACCGGCCTGCTCTGAGATGTCCGCGCTTCCGGCCGTCGAATTGTCCTGGCCGAGGAGCGGCACACCAATCAGAAGAGCGAGCAGCAGCACAAATGGGGACCACCTCGACGTGTTCATTGCACCTCCCGCAACAGTTCCGGCCAAGTAGTGGTGTAGATGTGCTCCACACCGACCGCCGCCTCTCCAAAACCCGACGTATCGGTGTTGATCTTCTTTGTGACGTTTGCTTCGGTCCAAGAGATTTCGATGCCGCTATCACCGCCCAGGTGCGTGACATTCCTTCGGCCACCACCTCTCACCGGACAGAGAAAGGCCATCGCATCAGGACTTCTAACGAGATCTGCGACCTCGTCTCCGTACACCTCTGCACCGGCGATGTGGCGAGCCTGATAGACGAACTGGTGCACGCCGTCCGGCAAGTCGACCTCGATCGGCCTGTTCGCCTCGAACATCTTCATGTCCAACGGCGTCAGCCTGCGGGGCCGCCCTTCATTGAGGAATCCGTAGGTACCGTGAATGGCGTCCCGATTGAGATGGCGAATACCGGTTCGATGA
>Ga0209382_10001307_pt1 | contig 39428 bp, 31 predicted proteins | sample SoiMetdeltSBSDD5_FD_187599 | JGI IMG/M metagenome (GOLD analysis project Ga0209382, IMG submission 187599) | Bulk soil microbial communities from a Populus tree surrounding site in Tennessee, USA - Soil MetaG P. deltoides SBSDD5 (SPAdes) (version 2) | ecosystem: Environmental > Terrestrial >... | reverse complement strand
CCAACTTTGCGCTCACCACTCACTGGTCGGCAACAGTTTGCAGCGCTTCAGTTTCAGAGACTCTGACCGTATCCAAATCCGGGCCGGGCACCATTAGCAGCGGAAATTTCAGCTATTTCAGTAGTAGCTATGACTTTACTGGTCATTTTAACTCGGCCACAACTGCGACAGGCACCTTTGCCTTTAAGAGCTATCCCAGAACTGTTTCAGTGCCCTATCCACCCTATACCTGTACTTACTACCTGACTCAGTCTGGCACCTGGTCAGCAACCAAACAATAGGTTCAAACGCAAAGGGGCCGATGAGTGGCAACTTACCCGCGTGGCAACATTATTTTGGCCCTGTTGCCGCGCGGGTAACTTTAATGACAACCCACTAGCGACGCTTCCACGTATATCTAAAGCAAAACTTTCAGAGATAGGCAATGGTTGACCGAAGATCTCAGCCGGAGAGGTTTCTGGTTTCACCGCCCCGCAAATAGTTTATCCACCGCCTCAGCCAATTGAGCCAGGTTGCTCACCTGATGGACGGCATCGCAGAAAGGAAAAGTTCCCCTTTGGCTTGTCGGTATTATAAAAGCCATCTAGCGCATAACAAGCGGCAGGTAAACTTGATGTAACAATTTCCAGATTTCCAGGCCATTGGCATTATTCGCAACGCCCAGATACAGAGCGTTGTTGAAGATAACCGTTTCATTCGACCAGAGCGTGGTGATGTTATTGCTGTCACCAAAGCCATCGGGATTAATCTGGCCCCAGGCGGTCCCGTTACTTGATCGCCAGACCTCCAAGCCGGTGACCACGTTGTTCAAGCCCGCATACAGCGCCCCGTTGTACACAAACAGTGATTCCAGCTTATCGTTGTTCACATCCCCAAAGCCATTGGTCATCACGGAGGTCCAGCTTGTCCCGTTGCTGGAGCGCCAGAGTTGCGCGCCCGTCGCGAGATTGCGGGTGCCAAGGTAGAGCGAGCCGCCGAAAATAGCAAATCCGCCAACCAAGTCGTTACCGGGTGAGCCGAAGCCACTGGTATTGACTTGCGTCCAGGTGCCGCTGTTGCCGGTCGTGCTGCGCCAGACTTGCGCACCTGTCACCTGATTCTCGACAGCGGCATACAACGCACTATTAAAGGCCATCAAGCCGGTGACGCAACTGTTGTCCAGCGTGGTGTTGCCGGCAGTTACGACATTCGTCCAACTCAAGCTGTTGCCGGTCGTGCTGCGCCAAATCTGAACGCCGTCTGCCCCCCCGCCGCACGTGCCAACATACAACGTGTTGCTGTAGACCGCGAACGCACCCATCGCGCCGGTACTCTCGCCCAGGCCATTCCCCGTTATTTGATTCCAGGTTGTTCCATTCGACGAGCGCCACAGTTGTCCCGGCGCGCCTCCCCACCCGGTCCCGGCGTAGAGCTGGCTATTGAAGGCCATCATGCCGAGCACAGCCGGGTTGGTAGCGGTCAGTCCGAAGCCGGACGTCACTACCGCTGACCAGTTCAAGCCATCACTCGTGCGCCAGATGCCCGCCCCATTGCCGTTCCAATTGGACGCACCGGCATAGAGCTGGTTGTTGAAGACCGCCATAGAAAAGGCACTCGGGTTGGCAGGATCACCAAACCCATTGATATTGGTCTGTTGCCAGCCGGGCACTCCCAGGGCAAATTTCTGGATGCGCCCGTTGCCAAAATCAGCCACATATACATTTCCGCTGCTATCCACCGCCACACCCGAAGCGCCCCGGAACTGACTCGTCGCCGTTCCCCATGCGCCACCAATGGTAGTCAGATACGCTCCACTTGCGTCAAAGACCTCCACCCGATCATCCCAACCGGAGACATAGACACGGCCCTTGGTATCCACTGTCACGTCTTCGGCGCTGACATCCGCAAAGCTCGTCGTGCAACTGCCAGTAGTTCCGAAGGTCATCTGGTACACGCGGCTGCTGTTGAACTTCTGCACCCGGCAGTTGTTGATATCCGCGACATAGATGTTGCCCGCGGCATCTACTTCCACCCCAATGGGGTAATTGAAGTGGCTGTTGTCAGACCCAGATACGCCGGTCACTCCCATAGTTGCGATATACACCCGATTGCTGTTGTAGACCTGGACACGCTGGTTACTTCCATCTGAGACGTAGATCGTACCATTCGGAGCCACGGCTAGGCCGGTGGCCCAGGCAAACTCATAATTGCCGGTGCCAAAGCCGGTACCCAACGTGGCCGAGTACACGCCCCCGCTGGTGAAAATCTGGACGCGCGTACCATCAGCGACGTAAATGGTTCCCCCCGCGTCCACGGCCACGCCATGTGGCCAGTTAAAATGCGTATTGTCATTGGCATCCACCCCCGGCACCCCGACCGACCACAGCGAGGTGCCGTTGGCATTCAATTTGGTCAGCCGCTGGCCGTTTTCTTCGATCACAATCAAGTTATTCGAGGTGTCAACAGCAATGCGCGGGTGGTTGTAGTGATACCCATCGGTCAGGTACGGGACGAAGGTGACCCCCACGAAAATACCAACGAAGCCGCCGCTGGCGTTGTACTTGACGACAAGATCATCATACGCGGCAGCACCGTAGACGTTGCCACTTGAATCCACGGTGAGGTCGTACAACCAGTACGTCCCGGTGACCCAATCACTGCACACTCCGGCGGAGGGGCATTTCCGGATAAGCCCATTGTTCGTATCGGCAAGGTAGACATTGTCACTGCTATCCACTGCGATGCCCTGCGGCTCATTCAGTCCGCTGTCGAAGACGGCGCAGGTCCAGATTCCACTCAAGGTGCAACGCTGAACCCGATTGTTTCCTTTGTCCACCACATACAATCGGTCACTGCTATCCACCGCCAAGCGGTACGGCGAACTAAAATAGCCCGTGGCCGTGCTGATGACATCCGTCACGCCAATCGTGGCAGTGTAGACGGGAGTGCCGCCGCTCAGATCATAGACTTGGATCCGTTGGTTTTCCGTGTCAGAGACGAACATGAGCCCAGTGCTGTCGAACGCGATGCCGTGGACTTGCTCAAAGTGTGTGTCATCATCCCCTGATATCCACGGGTCAGTGGTGGGCAACTGCTGCAAGAACGTGCCGCTGGCGTTGTATTGAATCACGCGATGGCCATCGGCAACCCAGAGGTTTCCGCTGAGGTCTACCGCGATATCCTGGGGCGTGCAGAAGACGTAATCGTCCGTATAACACATACCGGCTTTGCCGAGTGCCAGGAGATTGCTGCCCGCTGCGTTGTACTTGAGGACCCGATTACCCTGTTCTTCCGTCACGAACAGGTTATTGCTCCCGTCCATGAACAATCCCAACGGGCGATTGAGATGTTGGGTGTCTACGAGGTACGGCATCTCGGTCACCCCAAACGTCTGCACATAGCGAAAACTCAGCCCAGGTTGACCAAGCGTGAGCAGCGCACCCATATCCGGCGAACTCATCTGGGCTCCCTGGGTTGGGGGATAAACGGTGGGAACCTGTTTCTGATGAGGAACTAGCGGCTGAAACGGGCCGCTGGTTTGAGGCAGAGTGGGCAGCCGCGTTTCCTGGGCAAGGACATTTCCTGCCAGGACGAACGTCAAGATCATGATGAGAACGAGGACAACGATGGGAAAAAGCCGAGTTTTCATTGGGGTATTCCTTTCTTGGTGATTAATGGGCCGTGGTACAGCGAATATCGGCGTCGTTCTGCTCACCACGCCAAATGGATGAATTGGCAGGGAGCCGCACCTAATAGATTCAATTGGAGATCACTTTAGCGCTGAAATGGTTGAACACCAAACCCAAGCGTGGTCAGCGAGGTACTAACGTCAGTTTTATAAGTATAAAGGCTTTTAGAATTGAAAAAGGGTCAAAAAAAGGTCAGATTTGATGAAGGGGGTTTGTCCCGGGCTTAATCGAAGTAGTCCCCTCACCGCCCAGCAAACAGTTTGTCTACCGCTTCAGCTAATTGAGACAAGTTGCGGACTTGATGGACCGCATCGCACAACGGGCTGTATTGTAACATATCGCTGTCGCCTTCCCCCCACAGGTAGCGCTCTTCCGGGTTGAACCACACCACGCGGCGGGCGCGGCGCTTGAGCTGCTCGAACAAATCCAGCCGGGGATTGTTAAAGTTGTTGCGCCCATCGCCCAGAAAAATCACCGTCGTCCGGCGATCCACCGCGTCCAGGAAACTCCGGCAGAAATCGCTCAGGCCGCGGCCCAAGTCGGTGGCGTAATAGCCGGGCGGAATACGATGCAGCACGAGCGGGATCGCCTCATCCGGGCGGTGACCGATAAATTCGTCGCTGACTTCTTCCAAATGGTCATTGAAGGCGAACGAGCGCGCCTTGGCGACTTGATCCTGCATCTCGTACATTAGCCGCAGCATAAACTCGGCCACCGGGCGCATGGAGGTGGAGACATCACAGATGAGCGCGAACTTGGGTTTGAGGTGTTTTTTCTTGAAACGTAAATCGAAGGGGATGCTGCCGGTATGGAGATTGGCGCGCAGCGTGGTTTTAGCGTCGAGCGTTTTTCCGTCACCTTTCTTTTGCCGGAGCGCCGCCCGCGAGCGCAGTTGCGCCGCCAGACGCGAGACCAATTTGCGAAGTTCGCGCGCCTCGGCTTGCGAGAGATCGTTGAAGGGCCGCTGCATGAGATCGGCCTCATCCATTTTCTCCGGTGGCTGCTCGGACAATTGGCGCGCGATGCTCTGGCCGACGAACTGCGCCGCCTGCTCGGCGAGCGCTTCCCGGTTAGCGGCGATCAATCGTAAAACGGCCGCCTGCCCCTCCGGCGTCATCCCCAGCGCCGCGAGTTGTTGGAGTAAACGCTCAATCTCCTCGGCGAGTTGTTCCAATCCCATTTGACGCAGCATTTCACGCGTGAGCCACGACTGGGATTCCGTCCGCCGCGCACGGTTAGCGCCCGCCTGCCGCGCATACTGTTCCATTTCTTCTTGAGTTGGCCCTTGCCCGGAAGCGAGCATTTGCAGCAAGCGACTCAAATCGCCGGCCAGGGCGCGCATCGCGGCTTCGAGCATTTTCTGTTGTTCGGGGGTGAGGGCTTGTTCAGAGGGGATAAGCGGCGGGCCGCCGGAGCCGAAGTATAACGGAAAGAGTTTATCGAACAGCGGCTGGTCGTTGCGCTCCTTGACGAGCGTCGTCCGCAGCGCGGAACGAAAAGCCTCTCGATCCATAATGCCCAACTGCTCAATGGCCCGGAAGGCGTCCTGACTTTCGGCTAAGGAGATACGCACGCCTGCCGCGCGCAACCCGGCGATGAATTGAGTGATGCGGTCGTCCATGGGTCACCTCGAGAAGAGATGAAAGGCGAAAAAAAGATGACAAGGTGAGGGGGTGACAGGGTGACAAGGTGATCTCTTTCAAAGAGAGTCACCCCCTCACCCCCTCACCCCTTCACCCCTTCACCCCTTCACCCTGTCACCTTGTCATTGCCTTCATAAAATTATGCCTAACATACCCCTTTCGTCATTCGTCCGATTTCCATCTTCCTCCCCGTAACCGGCGCATCTCCGTCACGTTTGGCTCATCGCGGTTCTTGTCTTCGCGCGCCATGCCGCGCCGGGCACGCTGCAAATCCGATTCGTGCTTGAGCAAAATGGAGAGCGTGGTGTCGAGTGTCTTCGGGTCAAGCGCTTTGGCATTCAACAAAACCAGCGCCCGCGCCCAGTCCAAGGTCTCACTGACCGAAGGCGACTTCTTGAGATCCAGGCGGCGCAAACGCTGGACCAGCTCCACGGCCTGTTTCGCCAGATTCGGCGCCAGGTCCGGGACTTTGAGCCGGATGATGCGGAGCTCGGAGTCGAGCGACGGATAGTCAATGTAGATGTAGATGCAACGCCGTTTGAGAGCCTCCGAGAGTTCGCGGGTATTGTTGGAGGTCAGCAGCACCAAGGGCTGATGCCGGGCCTTGAGCGTGCCCAGTTCCGGAACCGAGACCTGAAAATCCGAGAGCACTTCTAAGAGAAAGGCTTCGAACTCAGCGTCGGCGCGGTCAATCTCGTCAATGAGCAACGTCACCGGGGAATCGGACAGAATCGCTTGGAGCAATGGACGCGGGAGCAGGAAACGCTGCGAGAAAAAAACATCATCTTCACCCGCGAGTTTGTCCGCCGCCTGGGAGAGGGTCGTCGCGCCGGATAAAAATTCGCTCAACTTGTCGCGCAAGAGTTGCGTGTAAAGCATTTGCTTCGCATATTCCCATTCATATAACGCTTTGGTTTCATCCAGCCCTTCGTAACATTGCAGCCGGATCAACTCGCGGCCGGCCGCCGCCGACCAGGCCTTGGCCAATTCCGTTTTGCCCACGCCCGCCGGCCCTTCGGCCAAGACTGGCTTGCCGAGTTTGTCCGCCAGAAAAAGCACGGTGGCAATTTCATCGGAGGCGATATATTGCTGTTGGCCTAACGCGTCACAGAGTTCGGTTGTCGTTTTGAACATTTTGCACTACTCCTCACCGCGCCGGAATCAAGCCACCGACGAGGCAGCCAAACGCTTGATCAAAGCTTTTTTGAGTCGTTCCAGTGTTTTTTCAACCCAGACGCCCGTCCGTCCGGCCTGAATGGAAAACCATAAGCGTCGTGTTTTAGCCCACCAGGTGATTTCTAACGTCCCGCGTTCAGAGCCTCGCTTGCCGCAGGGCCAGTGGATGCAACCCGGATATTTGGCGAGGGTGCCTTTGAGCGCGAGTTGCAAACCCTCAGCCGCACACTGCGCTTCAACCAGTGACACCATTATAGAAACATCGGCCGTCACCGGAATAGCCATTTCGACTTCTTTCATCCGTCATTCGATCACTAACACCGCCGCGCCTTTAATTTCACTCCGTTTGAGCATCAACAAAACACGATTTGCTTCTTCCAGCGGAAAAGCTTGCACTTCCGTCTTCACCGGTATTTGAGCGGCCAGTTGCATAAATTCTTTTGCATCCTGGCGCGTGGCGTTTGCGACGCTGCGCACAGTCCGTTCGCCATAGAGTAGATTGTAGTCCCATTCTGGAATGGGGCTCATGTGAATTGCATTAATCGCTAACGTGCCCGCCTTACGTAAATGCCCCAGCGCCAGCGGAACTAAGCCACCCGTGGGCGCAAAGAGGATCGCGCGGTCGAGCGGGCGCGGCGGTTTTTGCTCAGCCCCGCCAACCCAAGCCGCGCCGAGCGACTCGGCCAGCGCGCGATGTTCAGGACTGCGTGTGAAGACCGAAATTGTACAGTTCCAGTGCCGCGCGAGTTGAATAACGATGTGCGCGCTCCCGCCGAACCCGAACAGCCCCAAGTGTTCACCGGGCTGCACCTCCGCCAGGCGGAATGACCGGTAGCCGACGATGCCCGCGCACAAGAGGGGTGCAGCCTGGACATCCGAGAAGATTTCCGGGATCAACACGACAAAGTCTTCGTTTGCGATTAGATACTCCGCGTAGCCGCCATCCACATCCCAACCCGTGAACTGCGCGCGCTCACATAAGTTTTCCTGACCGCGTTGGCAGAACTCACACACGCCACAGGTAGAAGAGAGCCAGGGGACACCTACGCGGTCACCGATTTTCAAGCCCTCACCTCCCACCCCCCAGCCCCCTCCCCCCTCTCCCGTCGGAAGTTCTCGACGGGAGAGGGGGGAGGGGGTGGCCGCAAGGCCGGGGGTAGTGGGTGAGGTTTGCTCCACAGTCGCCACCACCTGATGCCCTGGTGTAATCGGTAATTTTTTGGGAGGCAGATCACCCTCGACGATATGCAGATCGGTATGGCAGACGCCGCAGGCGCGGACGCGCAGAAGGAGCGAGCCAGGTTTTAAAACGGGCTGTGGTAGCTCCGCGAGGGCGAGCGACGTGGACAAAACTGGGCCGGGGGTTGAGAGTTGGAGGGAGCGCATAGTTAAAGACGGAGGACAGGTGACGAAGGACGAAGGTTAAAGGATCAAGGGCAAAGGGCCAAGAAGTAAACTCCCAAATCCCAAAAACCAAATCCCAAGGGATAAGGGCCTGGGTGCTGCTATCCGCCGCCATCAGCCATCTGCCAGCCAGCAACAGCCGACACCGTTAGTGCTTCTCACCCTCCAACGCATATGCCACCACCTGCTCCGGTGTCATGGCCCGACCTTCCGCCCACGCGTCCGCACAGGCGGCTTCGTCTAATACTCGTCGCAGAGCGGCGACATCACGCTCACGCTGAACCTGCTGGTAGGCCAAGAGCTGAGCATGGTTTGCTTCGAAAATGGTCTCGGCCGCTCCAAAGAGCCGCGCGGCGCGCGACGCCTGCCCTTGTGCTACCGCCACTCCAGCCATTGTCTGCAACGCCTCCGCTACTCCTCGTTGATGGCCGCTATCTCGACACACGCTCAAGCTTTCCTTGAGTAGCGTCCCTGCCCGCTCATAGTCGCCCAGGCCCAGCGCGGCATTCCCCAAGACTAAAAATGACCAAGCCTTGTTTCTTTTTTGCCCTGGCGCTTGATACCCACTCAGATTTTCCTCGGCCAGGGCGGCGGCCTGCCGGTAATCTCCTTCCAGCAGCAACAACTCAGCCAACGGGGCAGTGGAATCAGTGATCCATTGTTTCCAGCCAAGTTCCCGCCAGAGAGACAGACTCTCCTGAAACAAGGCTTTGGCGCGTTTGTAATTACCACGAGCCATCACTACCCGGCCCAGTCGGGACAGGGTCCAGGCAATGCCATCCAAATTTCCGAGTTCCTTTCGGAGGCGAAGGGCTTCCTCAAAAAAGACTTCCGCCTGCTCCAGGTCTGCTTGAGCCTGCGCGAGGTATCCGAGCATGAGGGCCATTTCACTCAAACCGAACTTGTCGCCCAGTTCCCGGAAGAGAGCCAAGCCTTCATCCAAGGCAGCTCGACAGCGGCCTATCTCCGGCGGTCGGGAGTAGAAATACACAGCGCTTAAAACCCTGAGCGTAAAAGCCACACCTCGTTTATTATCTAACTGTCTAAACAAAGCCAGGCTTTCTTGTAATAGAGACAGGGCGTCCGCAGCATTTATAAGCGTTTCCCCTCTTGCCAGATGCACCGCCATGAGCCATCCCATCCCGGTGAGCGCTTTGGCCCGGACGGCCGCCGGAACAGTCTGACTGTTGCCGGTTGCCAGGAGTCTCGTCAGCCATTCAATCCCTTCGCTAAAATGAAAACCTAAATGCCAGAACCAATAGAGGGCGCCGGCTAATCGCAATCCCGCTTCGGTTCGGGTCGTCTCATTTTCCAATGCCCAATCTAAAGCGGCCCGCAGATTGTCGTGTTCCGTCTCCAGCCGCTTCATCCAGACTAACTCTTCTGAGCCTTGTAGATTCGGCTCAGCTTCTTCCGCCAGTTTTAGGAAGAACGCCAGGTGTTGATCCCGCGCCGTTTCTTGTTCATGTGACTCGAACAACTTCTCCCGCGCATACTGCCGGATCGTCTCCAACAACCGATACCGCACCTCTTGATTCGGCTCCCGCTCCACGACCACGAGGGATTTGTTGACGAGTTGGGTGAGAAGGTCAAGAATGTCAGAAGTGGCAAGTGGCAGGTGATCCGGCCACTCGCCGCTTGCCACTTGCTCGGCGGCTGCCAATGTCCACCCACCCGCGAACACGGAGAGCCGCCGTAACAAAGCGCACTCCGATGCGGAGAGCAGGTCGTAGCTCCAATCTATGAGCGCGCGCAAGGTTTGTTGGCGGGGCAACGCCGCGCGGCTGCCGCCCGTGAGCAAGCGAAAGCGGTCGTCCAGTCGAGCAGCAATTTGTTCGACCGTGAGCATCTTCACCCGGGCCGCCGCCAACTCCAGCGCCAGAGGAATACCATCAAGTTGATGGCAGACTTGGGCGACGGCGGGCGCGTTCTGAGATGTCAGGGTAAAGCCTGGCAGTACCGTCTCGGCGCGCTCAATGAACAACTGGACCGCTTCATACTGCGCCAGGTTTTCAAGTGAAACGGTTTTTTTGGGGTCGGGCAACGAGAGTGATGGAACTGGGAAAGGTATTTCCCCGGCAATGCCCAACACTTCCCGGCTGCTCGCCAGCAGCCGCAGGCACGGGCAAGTATGCAGCAGTGAGTCCATGAGTCTGGCGCAGGCCTCCACCAGGTGCTCACAGTTATCCAGGAGAAGTAAGAGGTCTTTTTTGGCGCGCAAGTAATCCATGAGCGTTTCGGTGATGGGACGCCCGACAATCTCGCGCACGCCCAAGGCCATCGCCACCGTCTGCGGGACGAGGCCCGGATCAGATAGCGGAGCCAGTTCAACAAACCACACCCCATCAGAAAACGCCTCCAGCAAATCGGCCGCCACATGCAGCAAGAGACGGGTCTTGCCGGTCCCCCCTGGACCGGTGAGCGTGACCAGATGCGCTTCGGATAACAGTCGTTTGGTTTCGGCGATTTCTTTGCCACGGCCCACAAAGCTGGTCAGTTGCACCGGCAAGTTAGAGGCCGGCGCGCGCGGCGGCAATGGCAGCCAGTTCGTGAGGCTGCGTTCCAAGACCGGGAGCAACTTACTCAAAGAGCGGAAATACGTCTTCCGCGAAACATGGCTGTGAGCCGCGTAAAAATCAGCGGTTTGCTGCGGATGTTCGAGGATGACGCGCAACAAGTAACGCTGATCATTCGTCAACGCCTCCAGGTCAAGGAGATAGCTATAGACGGTTTTCAGCCCACCGTGCTGGTGAATCCAGTCGTCCCAGGGCGGCGCTTGAATGAGATGGAGCGGCGAATGCGAGAGCTGCAAGAGCGCCTTCAAATGCGCTTCATCCCAAATTGCATTCTCATCCGTCATAGCTTAACGGTGACCTTAATTTTATTTCTCCAGCGCATCCGCCACTGCCTGCTCCAGCGTCATGGCTCGGCCGGTGGCCCAAGCTTGCTTAAATGCGGCTTCATCAAGTTGAGAACGGATCGTCGCTAAATCGCGGTCTATGTCGGCTTGTTCAACCAGTGGCCGGGTGTTACTGATGGCTTCGCGCACCGCGTCCGTCCGCCCAAACAGCCTCACGGCTTGCTCCAGCCGCCCTTGCCTCACCGCCAGACTCGCCAAGCCTTCCAAAACAAAGACAATCCCATCTTTATTGCCCAGTTCTTTAAATTGTCTCTGGCTTGCCTCAAATAGCGCCCGCGCCTCCGTTAGCTCTCCCTGCCGCAGGGCGACGTATCCCAGGCGAGTGAGCAACCAGGTACTTTCAAAAATTTGCCCGGTCGCTTTGGTCAGCGAGAGGCCTTCGGCAATATACGCGCGGGCCTGGGCATACTCGCCTTGCCGACCGGCCAGGTCTCCCAGCCACTCCAAGGCATGAATGGTATTGATTTTACTCAGTGAGCGACTAAGCGCTAAACTTTCCTCCAGTGTGGCGCGCGCCAACGGATAATCGCCGTGCCGGAGCGCCCGTAATCCCAAACGCACCATGACGGTGCCGATTCCCGTCACATTGCCTAACTCGCGGTTGAGCGCCAGGCTTTCCTCTAAATACAATTTCGCGCGCAGGTAATCCTGGTTATCAGTAAAGCCTCCCAGGATGGCCAGCGCTTCCGCCAGTCCTGCCTTATCCTTCAAAGCTCGGTAGAGCGCAACGCTCTCTTCAAAGAGCATTCGGCCTCCCCGGAAGTCGGCTTGGGTGGCGAGGGCGAACCCCATCGCCAGCAGACTCGCGGCGGCGCCCGGTCTATCGCCTAATTCCCGATAGAGGCTCAAACTCTCCTCCGCCAGCCCATACCCCTGGCGAGGGTCACCCAGATGGCTAACAAGCCAACTTTGGATGGTGAGCGCCTTCGCCCTTGCCGGAGTGTGCTTCAGACCTTCCGGGTGTGAGAGAAGCTGCGCCAACCACTCCTTGCCATCTCTAAAATAACCTTGAGCTTGCCAAAACCACCTGAGCTTACTGGCCAACCCCAAGCCTGCTTCAGCATTTCTCTGAAGGGACCACTCTAAGGCAGCACGCACATTATCCAGTTCAGTTTCCAGCCGGTTCAACCAGGCCACCTGAGAGTGCCCGGTCAGTTCCGGCTCGGCGCGTTTAGCCAGGTTGAGGAAGTATTCTAGATGCCGATCCCGAACATGCTCCCCCTCACCCGACTCGAACAGTTTCTCAAGCGCATACTCGCGGAGCGTTTCCAGCAGGGTGAAGCGTAGCTGATCGTCTGCGCCTTCAACCTGGCGGATGAGGCTTTTGTCAGCCAGGGATTCGAGTCCCTCAAAGACTTCGAGGGGCAGGTGTTCAACACAGACGGCTTCCGCCACTTCGACTGTCCAGCCACCCACGAATACGCCTAGCCGGGCAAAGAGCCGCTTCTCTTCCTCCTCCAACAGGTTGTAGCTCCAGTCAATCGTCCCCCGGAGGGTCTGGTGGCGAGCGGGCAGATCGCGCGCGCCGCCCGTCAATAATTTAAGACGGTCAACAAGTTTCTCCAGCATCAGGTGGGGTGTCAACAGCTTGGCGCGCGCCGCCGCCAACTCAATGGCGAGTGGCAGACCATCCACTCGCACGCAAATCTCGGCCACGGCTGGAGCATTCTGCCCGGTGATCTCAAAGTTCGGGTTAGCCGCTTTGGCGCGCTGGGTGAATAATGCCACCGCTTCATACTGCGAAAGGACTGCGACCGTCGGCACGCTCCGCTTCTTTAAGTCCGGCAGGGCTAAGGGGGGCACGGGATATTCGTGTTCGCCATACACCCGCAGCTTCTCGCGGCTGCTGGCGATGATCTTCAACTGCGGCGCGGCGGAGATCAATTCGGCGAGCTTAGGCGCGGCGCTGAGGACTTGTTCCAGGTTGTCCACGACCAACAGCAACTGTTTTTCGGCGAGGTAATATTTGAGCAGCGCGTCCACCGGCTGGCCGCCTGACTCTTTGATGCTGAAGACCGAGGCAATGGTGGGGATGACCAGTTCGGGATCGGTGATCGTCGCCAACGGCGCAAAGAAGGCGCCGTGCCGGTATTCATCCAACAAGTTAGCGGCGGCTTGCAAGCTCAGGCGCGTTTTGCCGGTTCCGCCCGGCCCGGTGAGTGTGACCAGTCGTACATCGTTGCGGCGCAACAGGGACAGCAAGGCGGAAAGTTCCCGCTCACGTCCGATGAACGACGTTGGAGAGGACGGGAGATTCGTGAACTTGGCGTCTAGCGTTTTGAGTTGGGGGAATTCGGAAGGCAGGTCCGGCGCGTTCAACTGAAAGACCCGCTCAGGCTGGAACAGGTCTTTGAGGCGATGCTCGCCCAAGTCCAGCAGCGAGGCCTCCGCCGGCAGGCAATCGCGCACCAACTCCTGCGTCGCCAACGAGATCAGCGTCTGCCCGCCATGCCCGGCCGAGAGCAGTCGCGCGACGCGATTGAGCGAGGGGCCAAAGTAGTCGCCTTCGCGCTCATCGGCCGCGCCGGTATGCAGCGCCATGCGAACGCGGAGCGGTAGGGGCGAAGCACTATAGTCCCCGGAGCGAAGCGAAGCGGGATTCGCCGCCTCATTAGCATGAGTAGCTTGCCGGGCATCGGCGAATGCTTCGCCTTCGGCCTGCAACGCCCGCTGGGCGGCGAGCGCGGCGTTCAGCGCCTCCAGCGCACTGGGGAAGGTCACGCAGAACGCATCGCCCATCGTTTTGAAGACGTAGCCGTTGTGGGTTTGAATTGCCTGACGCAACAGAACGTCGTGACGCGCGAGCGCGCTCTTCATCCGCTCCGGGTACTGCTCCCAGAGTTGGGTACTGCCTTCGATGTCCGTGAAGAGGAAGGTGACAGTTCCGGTGGGGAGGGGAGGCATGGGAATCCGCAAGAAAACAGAAGCCAGGAGTCGGAATTCAGAAGTGATTCGGAATACGTGATCGGATTGGCAAAGTGGTCATTTTTTCGTTCGCCGCACGAAGCGTCTTTCGCCCATTATCCATTAGCTTCATCCCTTCCGCACCGAATCACTGAGTACACTGAAAGAACTGACAACACTGAAAGACTTGGCGCATCCCCTCAGTGACTTCAGCTTTCTCAGTGCTTCAGTGGTTCCGCGCCAGCGTCCCGCGCATACGCCACCGCATTCAGGAAGATGGAATCACTGAAAGCACTGAGAGAACTGACAACACTGAAAAGACTTGGCGCACCGCCCTCAGTGCTCTCAGTTTTTTTCAGTGCTTCAGTGATTCTCACCCTCCAGCGCAGACGCCACCGCCTGTTCCAGCGTCATGGCTCGGCCCTCAGCCTGCGCTGACAAAAACGCGGCTTCATCCAGCTGGGTGCGTGTAGTGGCGACATCACGATCGCGTTGGGCGCGCTGATAGGGCACCAGGGGAATGCGAATGGCATCGAAGATTGCTTCTGCGGCTCCAAACAGCCTCGCGGCGCGCTGCGGCTGTCTTTGTGCTGCCGCCACCCCAGCCAATGCCTGCAATGCTTCGGCCATGCCTCGTTGGTAGCCGATGTCCCGGGACAGGCTCAAGCTCTCCTTGAGCAGCGCTGCCGCCCGCTCGTAGTCGCCGAGGCCCAGCGCCGCATTTCCTGACAACAAAAGCGGCCAATCAATGGCCGTGCTCCCCCATATTTCTCGATGTATGGCCAGACTCTCCTCCGCAAGCGCTGCGGCTTGCTCATAGGCGCTTTCAAGAAGCATAAGTTCAGCCAATCCACTCAACGGACCGGCTGCCCATTCCTTCTTGGCGCCCAGTTCTAGGTAGACAACCCGGCTTTCTTCGAACAGCGCTCTGGCTCGCTCATAATTACCGCGAGAAACTGCCACGGTGCCTAATTGCGACAACACCCCGGCAGCACCGTCCAGGTTACCGATTTCCTTTCGGAGCAGAAGCGATTCCTCGGCCAGCACTTCCGCCTGATCGATATCTCCTTGAACCTGTGCGAGGACTGCCAGTAGTCCGAGCATTTCAGCGATGCCAAACTTGTCATCCAGTTCTCGGAAGAGCGCCAGGCCCTTCTCTAACACAGCCCGGCACTTTTCGTAATCGGGCGGTTGTAAGTGCCAATACACAGCACCTAAACTCCTCAGCGCAAAAGCCATACCCCGTTTGTCACCCAGTTGTGTAAATAAGGCCAGGCTTTCCTCCGATAGAGACAGCATCAGCTTGTCGTGGCTGCGCATCCCATGAAACCCCATGAGCCAGCCTGCTCCAGTGAGCGCCTTGGCCCTCACAGCTAGATGGACTGATTCGCTGCCACCGATTGCCAGCAATCTCTTCAGCCATTCAGCGCCTTCGTTGAAGTAAGTGCCTAGATGCCAGAACCAATACAGCGCCCCTGCCAATCGCAGTCCATCTTCTATACGTGTCTCCCCGCCCTCCAATGACCACGCTAATGCGGCGCGCAGGTTATCGTGTTCCGTCTCCAACCGCTTTATCCATGTCACTTGCTCCGCGCTACGCAATTTCGGGTCACCCTCTTCCGCCAACTTCACAAAGAACTCAAGATGCCGATCTCGAACATGCTCCCCCTCGTCTGACTCCATCAGCTTTTCAACTGCATACTCACGGAGGGTCTCCAGCATCGTGAAGCGCGGCTCGTCGCCTGCACTTTCAACTTGGAGAATCAGGCTCTTGTCGGCCAGCGATTCGAGGCCATCGAAGATTTCGATGGGCAGATTCTCGCCACAGACCGCTTCCGCCGCTTCCAACGTCCAGCCACCCACGAACACGCCCAGCTGGGCAAACAGGCGCTTCTCACTTTCATCCAGCAGGTTGTAGCTCCAATCAATCGTCCCCCGGATCGTCTGCTGGCGGGCAGGCAGATCACGCGCGCCGCCGGTTAAGGCTTTGAGGCGGCTGGCGAGACGCTCTAACATCATTGGCGGCGTCAGCAACTTGGCACGCGCCGCCGCCAACTCAATCGCGAGCGGCAAGCCGTCCAGCCGGACGCAAATCTCGGCGACCGCCGGGGCGTTCTGCTCGGTGATCTCGAAGTTCGGATTGGCAGCCTTCGCGCGTTGGATGAACAACGCGATGGCTTCGTATTGCGAGAGCACCGCCACCGTCGGTTTTTTCTTTAAATCGGGTAGTGCCAATGGTGGGACGGGATATTCATGCTCGCCATAGACGCGCAGTTTCTCACGGCTGCTGGTGACGATCTTGAGATGCGGCGCGGCGGAGAGTAGCTCTCCAATCTTGGACGCGGCGCTGATGACTTGTTCAAGATTATCCAGCACCAATAACAAATGTTTCTCTGCCAGGTAGTGCTTGAGCAGTACGTCCACCGGCTGACCACCGGACTCTCTGACGTTCAGGGTTGAGGCAATCGTCGGGATGACCAGATCAGGATCAGTGATCGTCGCCAACGCGACGAAGAAGACGCCATGTTTGTATTCGTCGAGCAGGTCGGCGGCGGCCTGCAAGCTCAAGCGCGTTTTGCCGGTGCCACCAGGGCCGGTCAGCGTCACCAAGCGCACATCCGCGCGGCGCAGTAAGTTCAAGATAGCCGCCAACTCTCGTTCACGTCCGATGAAGGGCGTTGGTTGAGCCGGGAGATTAGTGAGTTTCGCGTCGAGCGTTTTGAGCGGGGGAAATTGAGAAGACAGGTCAGCCGCATCAAGTTGAAAAACGCGCTCGGAGCGGAACAGGTCTTTGAGGCGATGCTCGCCCAAGTCTTGGAGCGAGGTGTTTATTGGAAGACAATCGCGCACCAATTCCTGCGTCGCCAGCGAGATCAATGTCTGTCCACCATATCCTGCCGATAGCAGCCGCGCGACGCGGTTGAGCGGCGGGCCAAAGTAATCGCCCTCGCGTTCATCCGCCGCGCCGGTGTGCAGCGCCATACGGACGCGGATGGATGTCTCCCCCCAGGCTTCTGCATTCAATGCTCGTTGCGCAGTGAGCGCAGCAATCAGCGCTTCCGGCGCAGTCGGAAAAGCCGCGCAGAACGCATCGCCCACCGTTTTGAAGGCATATCCGTTGTTGGCTTCGATGGATTGTCGCAACAGCGCATCGTGGCGAACGAGTGCGGTCTTCATTGCCTCCGGGTGCTGCTCCCAGAGTTTGGTGCTGCCTTCAATGTCCGTGAAGAGGAAAGTGACGGTGCCAGTTGGAAGTTGAGACATGGGAACCCCAGTTAGGACGGAGGACGGAAGACCGAAGACAGAAGCCAGTGCTTATTTATCTTTCGTCCGTCGTCCGTCGACCGTCCTCCGTCTTCTATCATTCATCATCTTCTTCATCACCTCCAATGATCCTCGCCGCGCGTTGGCCGATAGGATCGTCATCCTCGCTGATGAAGACCTCGCGTGTTTTGCCGCCGGCTTGCTCACGCCCAACGATGCCCATTTCTTTAAGTTCGTCCATCAACCGGGCGGCGCGCGGATACCCGATGCGCATCTTGCGCTGCAAGAGCGAGGCGCTGGCTGTTCCATATTTCTTGACGATGCCGATGGCCTGCTCGATTTGCGAGTCCTTGTCCTCGACCACCGCCTCGCGCGCCAGCATCGTGTCCCACGGCGCGACTCCCGGTGGAGGGGTGGTTTCAGACCGGGATTCAACTACCTCCACGGCCTCCGGCTCTTCTTCCTCCGCCTGTTCGCGCCAGTAGCTTACGATCTTATCAATTTCTTTATCCGTCACGTAACAACCTTGCAAGCGCACCGGCGCGCCCACTTCGGGAGAAAGGAAGAGCATGTCGCCCCGGCCCAGCAAAGATTCTGCGCCGGGGCCATCGAGGATCACCCGCGAGTCCACGCCGGAGGCGACGGCGAAAGAAATGCGCGCCGGGAAGTTCGCCTTGATCAATCCAGTGACGATGTCTGTGCTCGGGCGTTGGGTGGCGACCACCAGGTGAATGCCGGTGGCGCGCGCCATCTGCGCTAAACGAACGATGGTGCGTTCAGTTTCATCCGGCGCTTGCATCATCAAGTCCGCCAGTTCGTCAACGATCACGACAATGCGTGGAAGCCGCTCGGCGTCTTTCTTGCGGGAAATCTTCAAGTTGTAAGTGTCAAGGTTGCGGGCCGCGAGAGTCTCAAACAACTTGTAGCGCCGATCCATTTCGCGCGTCACCCAGCGCAGCACACCGATGATTCGATCCAACTCCGTTTCCACTTTGCCAAAGAGATGTGGCAAGCCGTTGAACCGCACCAGCTCGACCAACTTCGGATCAATCAACACCAGCCGCAAATCGTCCGGCGTGTTGTTCGTCACCAAGCAAGTGACCAGGGCCGAGATACACACCGTTTTGCCGGAGCCGGTTGTGCCGGCGATGAGCATATGTGGCATCGCGCCCAAATCCGCCGAGACGGCCGCGCCGGAGACATCCCGCCCCAACGCCACCGCCAAAGGTGAGTTGAGACGTTGGAAACCCTCCGACTCAACAACCGGGCGCAGACTCACCGTCGAAGTCCGGCGGTTGGGAACTTCGATGCCGACGTAACTTTGACCGGGAACCGGCGCTTCAATCCGCAGCGTGTTGGCGGAGAGCGCGAGCGCCAGGTCATTGCCCAAACCTGAAATCTGCGAGACGCGCACCTTCATCTGCCGGGTCACGCCGTCCATCCCCGCGCGCTCCACAAAGCCCGGCTCTACTTGAAATTGAGTCACGCTCGGGCCAACCTTCGCGCCTAAGACGGTCACCGGCACGCCAAATTCTTTGAGGGTCTTGACGATGATAGAGGCCGTCTCATCAATATCTTTTTGCGCGGGCCGGCGCAGTTCGCTGTCGTCCAGCAGATCGAGCGCCGGCAGGCGGCGGTCGCGCTTTTTGGGCTTGGCCTTGACTTCGTCCTCGGCCGTTTCGACGAGGACACGCACCCGCTCATCGGCGGATAGTTTGGGCTTGGGCTTCCGCACCGGAGCGGATTCGCGGGCGACGACCAGGCCGGTGTCCAGAGTGGAGTCGGCGTTGAGAGCCGCCAGTGAGTCTTTGGAACTCTCCCGCGCGTCCGCGAATTTTTGAGTTTGCAGCCAATCGGCCAGACGTTTGAGACGATTGGCCGTTACGTCCGCGGCGAGGAAAAGTCCAACGAGGAACAAAAAGCCGAGGACAAAAACATCGGCGGGCGGCGGGAAGATTTGCGCGAACAGGACGCCTACTCCCCAACCCACGAGTCCGCCGCCCTGCCCGTCAATCGCCAGCGCGACGCTCCCGTTGCTGAAAAAATTGAGCAAGCCCAAGAGCGCAAAGGCCGCGCCCTCGGCGGCGATGACCCGCCCCCACTTGATCTGTACCGGCCGGCCAAAGTTGTGCGCGAGCAACGCCGCACCAATCCAGCCCGCCGTAATGGGGAAGATGGCCGCACCCCAGCCCAGCCACATTTCGAGCACATCCGCCCATACAGCCGTGAGCCAGCCATCAGAAAGCCCGGTGAGACCGAAGAAGGTGAGCAAGGCGATAGCGATGAGAAGCACGGCGACCAAATCACGCCAATAGCGGCGCAGGCGCTCGGCCAGAGACCAGAGGCTCATCAACGCCGGGTTGGGCGTGGGGATGTTCTTGCGCGGTTGCTGGTCGCGCGCGTAACCTTTTTTGCGTTTTTTAGGAGGCGGGATAGGCATAGGGTAACCACCGATACTTTTGCGCTCAGACCTTTAGGGTCTAAAACTCACTTCCCCATTAAAGCACAACGGGCCGAGGGAAGCCAATGGCTCCGTCTCGGCCCGGAAAGTGAGATTTAGGCTTTGTCATGCTGAGGCCCGCACTTTGGGCCGAAGCATCTCCTCACTTTGCCAGGAGACTCTTCGCAGCGCAAAAAGCGCGCCGCTCACCGAGGAGGCCCCTTCGGGGGAGTGACGATTTCAGGCCGGGCCTGATTGCCGCAAGCTGAGTCCCAGGCGGCGACTGGTGCCGTCAATGCTGACCACCCGCGCGCACACCTGTTCGCCTTCGCACACCACACTTCGGGGGTGAAGAAAATGGCCGTCGGCCAACTCAGAAACATGGATCAGGCCTTCCAGCCCCTCCTCTAAACAGACAAAGGCCCCAAAGTTGACGACATTGGTGACTGTGCCCTCAACCATTTGCCCGATCACATACCGCTGCTCGACCAAGGCCCAGGGATCCGGACGCGTCCGTTTGAGACTGAGTGCGACGCGGCCTTGCTCCACATCCACTGACAGGACATGCACTTGTATTTCCTGATTGCATCCGAGGACATCCCGCGGGTGGGCCACCCGGCTCCAGGAAACTTCCGAAACATGGATCAGACCCTCGAGTCCGCCGAGGTCCACGAACACTCCAAAATCACAGATGTTCGTGACAACCCCCGGAACGACATCGCCGGGATGGAGGTCCTTAAGCACCTGCTGGCGGGAACCGGGACGCGCTTGAGCCGCCCGCTCGGAAAAGACGACGCGGCCTTTAGCGGGATCATATTCGATGACCTTTAACCGCAGGCGTTGGCCGATTTTCCGAGCCAGAGCGTCCTTGCGCTCCTCCTCCGGAACTTGCGCCGAGAAATTAATTAAGTGGGAGGCGGGGACGAATCCCCGGAGCGAGTTTAAGCCGACAATAAGCCCACCGCGATTGTAGCCGACGACTTCCAACTCAATCGGTTCATCGGTCTCGTACAAGCGGCGGGCAGCCTGCCAATCCGCCCCGGAGGAGGCAGCCAGCCCGGATGTCTCTCCATTCCCCCGAAAGCCGGAGGTATTTCCCTGCCGATGAGACTCTTCTTCCTGCAAAACCGCCGCCCACCAGCTCTCATCTGTTGACGGCGGCTCCCCAGTGTATACCCGAGATTCTTGAGCCATAAGACCACTACCCCTCTTTAATAAAAAAAAACCCGATTCCGAGTGCGTATCTGGGATTAGCATACTCGAATTAAGGCAAATCTCAAATAAGGAAATTTTCGCGCCTGTCAGCGGCTTTTTGGGTCTGCCGGCTTACAACCGTGTTGGCGGTTTGAGGGTCCTACTCGGCCAACCAAGCAAAGCGTGGCCTCCGAATCTTCGGAGTGGAGGGGCGCATTTCAACTTGGGGGCAACACGCTCCCCGACCGCGTCCTCGCGGTCGGAATGCCTCGTCAGAACGCCCGCGACCTTCGGCGCGGGCTTTGAGCAAACTCGCCCCCAGCCTGAAATGCGCCCGAGTAGAGTGTCAGGGAGATGAGTGAGGTACAGCCATGCTATAATCTTAACCATGACACTCAAAGAACAACTCAACAACGATCTGAAAACAGCTCTGAAGTCCGGCGATGAAGCTCGTCGGAACGCGCTTCGCTTGCTGCTCGCCGCCATTAAGCAGACAGAGATAGACAAACGCGGTGCGGCGGCCAAGCAAAAGAATAAAGGCGGGGAGTTGACCGACGCCCAACTGACCGAACTGGAAAAAGTCGGCCTGGAGGATAGCGAAGTCACCACCGTCCTGCAAAAGGAAGCCAAAGCCCGGCGCGAGTCCATCGCCGACGCGCAAAAAGCCAACCGAGCCGACCTCGTCGCCGCCAACGAGGCGGAGTTGAAAATTATTGAAAGCTATTTACCGCAAGCGCTGACGCGCGAGGAACTCGTCGAACTGGCCCGGGCTGCGATTGGCGAAGCAGGCGCGACGGATAATAAACAATTGGGGGCGGTGATGAAATTGCTCACGCCACGCACTAAAGGTCGGGCAGACGGCAAGGTCGTCAACGATGTGGTGCGCGAATTATTGGGTGGATAAACTCATCTGATGTGACCGATTGTTGATTGCTGATTGCTGATTAAGGAATTGACCAACCAGCAATCAACAATCAGAAATCCACAATCAGCAATTACGATGATGGATCACAATCCGGCCGCTCCTCTCACTTCGCCTGCCGGCCGTCTCTGGCAATCGCTCCTCGTCTGGGTCATTACCATCCTCTTCATTATCGCGGCGGCGCTCATCCTCATCCTACCGCTGGCCTCGAATGCTGAATCCATCAGCTTGACCGTCGGCGAATCAGCCACGCAGGATATCCTCGCGCCTGAACCCATCCGGTATTTCAGCCCGGCGCTCACCGAGAAGGCCCGCGTCGAAGCTGCCGCGCAGGTGGCGGACATCTATGATGCGCCAGACGCGCGCGTGGCCCGCCAACAAGTGCTGCTCCTGCGCGATATCCTGGAGTTCATCAACTCCGTCCGCGCCGATGAACTGGCCCCCCCGGAACAGAAACAAGCGGACCTGCTCGCCCTGCGCGATGTCTCGCTGACGGCAGAGACGGCCCAACTCATCCTCGGTTTTAGCGAGACGCAGTGGGCCGCCGCCCAAGCGGAAGCATTGGCAGTCTTGGAACAAGTGATGCGCAGCCAGGTGCGCGCGAATCAAATCGAGGACGTGCGGCGATCGGTGCCCGCGCGGGTGAGCGTTGATTTGAGCGAAGCCCAGGCCCAAGCGGTGAGCGTGCTCGTCGCCGGACTGATTGCACCTAACACCTTCTACAACGAGTCGGCGACCCAAGCGGCCCGCGAAGCTGCGCGGCAGAACATCGCGCCGGTTTACCAGCAGATCGTGCGCGGACAGGCCATCGTCGTGCGCGGACAAGTCGTTACGCCGGAAGCGATTGAAGCACTGGAAGCGCTGGGGTTGCTGCGCTCCCAACGGCGTTGGCCGGAAGTATTGAGCACGCTGCTGACGGCCCTTATTAGCGGGTTACTTCTTATCCTCTACATCCGGCGCTTCAACCCGGAATTTAGTTCGAGCATTAAGCACGTACTGCTGCTGGGTTTTCTCTTCCTCGCCTTCCTGTTGGCAGCCAAGTTAATGGTTCCGGATCACACGCTGCTGCCCTATATGTTTCCGGCAGCGGCGCTTTCCATGCTGCTGACCGTCGTCGTCGGCCCACACCTGGCGATTGCGGCTTCGATTGCGCTGGCCGCGCTCGTTGGTTATCTGGGCGGGAACCGGCTGGAACTGACTCTCTACTGCGCCATTGGCGGCATCGTCGCCGCGTTGGCGCTGGGGAACGCCGAGCGCGTCAATCAATTTTTTTGGGCCGGCCTAGCCGCGGCGGTTGCCAATGTCGGCGTCGTGCTGGCTTTCCATTTAGGCGATCCCGCGCTGGATGTGTTAGGTCTGGGAGAACTCATCCTGGCCAGTCTCCTCAACGGTGTCTTGATCTCCGCCCCCCTCACGCTGGCGGCGTTCTTCCTGCTCGGCGGACTCTTCGACATCACCACCAGCCTGCAATTGATAGAGCTGGCTCGGCCCGATCATCCGCTACTCAAATTCATCTTGCGCAACGCGCCGGGGACCTATCAACACAGTCTGCAAGTCGCCAACCTGGCCGAGCAAGCCGCCGAGCGCGTCGGCGCGAATGCCATGTTGATCCGCGTGGGAGCGTTGTATCACGACGCAGGCAAAGCGCTTCATCCCGATCATTTTGTAGAGAATCAGCGCGATGGGATCAACCTCCATGATTCGCTCAAACCCTATGCGAGCGCGGAGTTGATCCTGGCGCACGTTTACGAGGGGCTAAAGCTCGCGCGCCGTTATCGCCTGCCCTCGCGCATCCGCGCCTTCATCGCCGAACACCACGGCACACTCAAAACGATGTACCAATACAAGAAGGCCCTCGAAGCCGCCGATAATCAGCCGGAACTGGTAGACGAATCCAAATTCACCTACCCCGGCCCACGCCCCCAATCCAAAGAGACCGCGCTGCTCATGCTGGCAGACGGCTGCGAAGCAAAGGTGCGCGCCGACCATCCCCAATCGGAAGAAGAGATTGACCGGATCGTTAAGCAAGTGATTGATGACCGGGTTATGAAGGGACAACTCGACGATACCGACTTGACGCTGCACGATTTGCACCTGATTCGAGAATCCTTTGTGAATGCGCTGAAGGGAGTCTTCCATCCGCGCTTACAATATCCAGAGGAGACACCGGCCTTCATCGCTTTAGTTAATACCGAACCCTCCACACCCCTGCCACCCCCGGCCGACGATGATGCGTTTCAAGATCAACCTGAAGATTGACGCCGACTTCAAAGCGCAGGTGGAGCCCAAGATTCTCCAGGCAACCGCGCGGGCCGCGCTGGAGCGAGCCGCCGCGCCTGCCCCGGCGGAAGTGACCATCCTCCTGACGGATGACCGCGCGCTGCACCTGCTTAATCTCGATTACCTCAACCATGACTACCCAACGGATGTTTTAGCCTTCCCCTCCGGCGAACAAGACCCCGAGACCGGCCGACATTATCTGGGCGACATTGCCATTTCCTTTCCGCAAGCGGCGATCCAAGCTGAAAAGGGCGGTCATCTGGTGCTGGCCGAGGTGCAGTTGCTTGTCGTGCATGGGCTGCTTCATCTTTTAGGCCACGACCACGCTCAACCGGAAGAGAAAGCGCGCATGTGGGCAGTGCAGGCGGAGATTCTCAAACAGTTGGGAGTGACGATTGCCCCGCCGGACATGCCATAAAAGTCAGGTAACAAGAGTAGTTTCATCTTGGATTGACGCTCAGTGAGTCAACGGATGGAACTGATTTAACTGATTTTTTTCCGTTCTATCAGTTCCATCCGCCGAAGGCTCAAAAGGGTGTATCCCATCAGGAGGTGACCATGCCCGCGATTGAAGTTCAAGACTTGAAAAAATATTACGGCGCGACCCGAGCCGTGGACGGCGTCAGTTTCACGGTTGAACAGGGGGAAGTGTTTGGGATGCTAGGCCCGAACGGGGCCGGCAAGAGCACGACGACGGAAATCCTGGAAGGCCTCCGAAAACCGGACTCGGGCAACGTTCAGGTCCTGGGCCTGGATGTCACCCGCCAGACCCGTGAAGTAAAAAGCCGGATTGGAATCCAGCTTCAGACGACAGCGCTCTATCCTCGGCTAAACGTCCGCGAAATCCTGGACTTATTTAGTTCTTTCTTTCCGGGCGAGAAGCGCTCGACCGACACCTTGATTGATTTGGTGAGTCTGCGCGAGAAGGAGAAGACGCTGAGTAAAGATCTATCCGGCGGCCAACGCCAGCGTTTGTCAGTGGCTCTAGCGCTAATCAACAAGCCGGAGATCGTCTTTATGGATGAGCCGACCACGGGCCTCGACCCCCAAGCGCGGCGCGGCCTGTGGGAAACCATCCGCGAGATTCAGAAATCCAACACGACCATCTTTCTGACCACCCACTACATGGAAGAAGCTCAGACGTTGTGCGACCGCGTGGCGGTCGTGGAGACCGGGAAAATTATCGCACTCGATACGCCGGAAGCGCTCATTCAACAGAATTTCAAAGAAACCGCGATTGAATTCGACCTCGCCGACGAAACGCCACCGGAGGGAACCTTCCGCCACTTGAAAGGCGTGAGTCGCCCCGCCGTGCGCGAAGGGCGGCACGTCACGCTGTACACGAATGAGACGATGGCCACGCTCAACGAATTAACCAACCGGGCGCAGGCGGGCGACTTTAAGTTCGACGACCTCCGCATTCGGCGCGCCACGCTGGAGGATGTATTCCTTAAACTCACCGGCAAGCGCATTCGGGATTGAACTTGTATAACTCAGAACGCTTTTTATCACGAATAACACCCTGGCCCGCACCGCGCACCCCGCGCAGTTCGCGGGGCAGGTGGCGGGCGAATGAGCCGAATTCGCGAATAAACCAGAAGAAAAATTCGCGCGCAGCGGTTCGGTCTATTCGTGGCATTCGTGATTAAAAACCACCCTTCACACCGGAGCCTAGAATGAAAGCCTTCTTTCAACTCTATTTAGCCAGCCTCAAAGAATTCGTCCGTGACCGGATGGCCATGTTCTGGACGCTGGCCTTTCCAATCTTCTTCATCTTTATCTTTGGAATTATATTCAGCGGCAGTTCGAGCATGACCTTCGACATCGGCGTGGCAGTGGAGGACACAGGCCAGGTAGGTTCAGCGTTGGGCCAGGCCTTCCACCAAGTAGAATCCTTCAAGATCACCGAGGGGACACCGGACGCCTTACTGGCTCAACTCAAAGACGGCGATTTGCGCTTGGTCATTGTGATCCCGGCGGGTTTATCTGAATCGGTCTCGGCGGGAAAGTCTATGCCGGTTAAGGTTTACTATGACGCTTCCAGCCAGACAACAACGCGGATCGCCTTGACCATCGCGGAAAAAATCGTAGAGGGCTTTGACCGACAATTGAGCCAGCGCCCCACCCTGCTCACGCTCCAGACCGAATCCGTCACCGCCTCCAACCTGAGCGACATTGATTTTCTGCTGCCCGGCATTCTGGCGATGTCGCTCATGCAACTGGGACTCTTCGGCACGGCGCCGGCGCTGGTGCAACTCCGCGAGCAACAAGTCCTGCGCCGCATCGGCGCCACGCCGCTGCCCCGGTTGACGCTGCTGGCCGCGCAAGTGCTGCACCGCCTGACCATCGGCCTCACCCAAACATTCCTAATCATTTTAGTCGGCCGGCTGCTGTTCAACGTCCACATCTTGGGCAACTTGCTAGTGCTCGTCGTCTTCGTGCTGCTCGGCGCCTTCATGTTTGTTGCGATGGGTTATTTCATTTCCGGTCTAGCGAAGACGCAGGAAAGTGTGATGGGCATTACGCAACTGATTAACTTTCCGATGATGTTCCTGTCCGGCTTATTCTTTCCGGTGGACATCATGCCGGCCTGGATCAGACCCGTCGTCGTCGCCCTACCGCTCACTTATCTGGCCGATGCGCTGCGGCAAATCATGGTGGGCGCGACCCCGATCTATCCATTAATTTTAGACTTCGGGGTGCTCACCCTCTGGCTGGCCGGTTGCGTCATCCTCGCAGTACGCTTCTTTCGGTGGGAGTAAGTGAGTTCCATATGCCCACCTTACACATCCGTAATGTGCCAGATGATTTGTATGAACGCTTGCAATCTTTGGCTCAAGCCAAGCATCGTTCTCTTAGCGCCGAAGTGATTCGTCTACTCTCTCAGGCATTAGAGAAGGAAGAACTGCCTTTATCTTCCGTCCTCCGTCGTCCGTCCTTCGTCGGCACTCTCACATCCTTGACAAGATAACTCGAGATCATATAATGGCAATGGATAAACGCGATGAAGACCTTTGAAATTCCGGTTCAGGTTTGCATCTGTAGTAGGCGGTGGCGGTGACCAATCGTCTACTGATTCGTCGCGACTGAGCAAGCCCAGCGCCCTCTGGCCGGCCAACAGACGAAAGGCAGCCGCCCCGCAGTTTTTAGGCATCGGCTGCCTTTTTTTAATTTTTTTCAACGGGATTTAATAAGTCTTTAAATAAAGTTCGATGAACCATGTCTCACGCCTTGACGCTTCCACAATTTCGTCTATCGCCGCCCATGACCAGCTACTCGCTCGCCGATTTGGTCGGTAACACACCGCTCATTCGCCTACGCCGTGTGAGCGCTTCGCTCCCTGACTCGGTTGAAATCTACGCCAAGGCGGAATGGTTCAATCCCGGCGGCTCGGTGAAAGACCGGCCGGCGCTCAACATCCTGCGCACCGCCGAGGCCACCGGCCAACTCACCCCGGAGAAAATTCTGCTCGATTCGACTTCGGGCAACATGGGCATCGCCTACGCGACGCTGGCGGGCGCGCTCGGCTATAAAGTGCGTTTGGTGATTCCGGAAAACGCCAGCCCGGAACGGATGATGATCCTACGGGCGTTGGGCGCGGAGTTCACATTGTCCTCACCTTTGGAGGGTTCCGATGGCGCCATCCGGGAAGCGCGCGCTTTGGCGGAGGCAGAACCCAACACGTTTTACTATGCCAATCAATACGATAACCCGGCCAACTGGCAGGCACATTACCAAACCACCGGGCCGGAGATCATCGAACAGACCGACCGGCGCGTGACGCACTTCGTCGCCGGGCTGGGGACGAGCGGGACACTGATGGGAACCGGGCGCGCACTGAAAGAGTTCGACTCGAATATCCGTTTGATCGCCTTTCAACCGGATTCGGCTTTTCATGGCCTGGAAGGCCTGAAGCACATGCCCACCGCCATCTTGCCCGGCATTTATGATGCAAATTTGGCGGACGAGAACCTGGAAATCACCACCGAAGTCGCGCACCAGATGACTCGCCGTTTGGCGCGCGAGGAAGGTCTGTTTGTCGGCATTTCCTCGGGTGCCGCGGCCGCGGCCGCATTGCGCGTCGGGGAGAAACTAAAAGCCGGAGTCATCGTCACCGTCTTCCCGGACGCGGGCTATAAATATGTGAGCGAGAGATTTTGGGAAGAAAAATAATGTTAACTATTCCATCCAACGTCCTCAAAGCTCTGCAAGCGCACGGCGAGTCCACTTACCCTAACGAGGGCGCCGGGCTGCTGTTAGGCCAGGCCGCCGACGGGCACAAAACCGTCGTGGACATTCTGGTGCTGCCCAATCGGTGGGGAAGCGAAGAACAGTATCATCGCTTTCTGCTAACGCCACAGGACATGCTCACAGGTGAGAAGGAAGCGGCCAAGCGCGGCCTGGACATCATCGGCATCTTTCACTCGCACCCCGATCATGTGGCCGAGCCTTCCGGGTTCGACCGCGATTGGGCGCTGCCGTGGTATTCGTATATCATCTCCACCGTCGAGAAGGGCCGAACAACCATTTCGCGCTCGTGGCTGTTGAAGGAAGACCATTCTGGTTATGATGAAGAGGAAATTGTGACAAGATGAGGGGGTGAGGGGGTGAAAGGGGTGAGGGGGTGATTGTTGAAGAGATCACCCCCTCACCCCTTCACCCCCTCACCTTGTCAGATATAAAAATCTATCTGTCTAGGAGACTCTATGGCTACCATTCGCATCCCGACCCCCCTCCGCCCTTACACGACCGGCCAAGCCGAGGTGACTGTGACCGGCGCAACCGTGAGCGCGGCGCTGAGCGATCTGATTCAGCAGCACCCAAACCTCAAGCAGCATCTCTATACCGAGGCCGGAGAGCTGCGCGCCTTCGTCAACGTTTTTCTTAACGACGAGGACATCCGCCATCTCAAAGGCGCGGACACGCCGCTGCAAGAGAAGGATCGGTTGATGATTGTGCCGAGCATTGCGGGTGGAAGGTAACAGGTGGAAAGTAGCAAGTAAGGTGAACTTACTAGAAAGAAGGCTTCTATGTCCAATGCCGTTCTACAAAAAGTAGACCATTCAGCTTTACGCACCAACCAGTCTTTCATCATCGGACTGCTATTGGCGGCGTTTATTGGTGATGCCATGCTGAATACCGTTTGGCTAGTGGCGCTCGTCACGTTGATCATGGCGTACGGCACGGTGCGTCGGCAACCGGGCTTCAAAATTTTCTACACCGGCCTGCTCCGACCGCGCGGTTGGGTAAAGCCGGACGTGTTGGATGACAATCCGGAACCGCACGTGTTCGCGCAGGGTTTCGGTGCGGTCGTGCTGGGCGGCGCGGTCGCGGCTTTTGTCTTCGGAGCAAGTTGGCTGGGCTGGGCCTTGGTGTGGTTGGTCATCGCGCTCGCGGCGCTCAACTTATTCGTCGGCTTCTGTGCGGGCTGTCTGGTGTATTACTGGCTTAATCGTTTGCAGCTTCCCGGCTTCGTCAAATCGCCGCCGCCCGGCACCTTCCCCGGGATGCGGCCCAAAAGTAGTTAATCGTTCATGGAAATCGTCAATCGTCTGCTCCTCACTTTCGGCATCATCGTCGTTGGGCTGGCCCTGTACTTGGGCTGGCAGCGCTGGCAGTTATATCGCTTGAGCCACCGACGTGGGAACGTTCCCGGCTTGGAGACGCTGCGCCCGGGCATCCCGGCGATCCTGTACTTCAACACGCCGGATTGTCTTCCCTGCCGAACAGTGCAACATCCCGCGCTGGACGCCTTGAAAGCAGAGTTGGCCGAGGGCGTGCAGGTCTTAGAAGTAGATGCCAGCGTTCAGCACACCGTCGCTGATTACTGGGGCGTGCTCTCCGTCCCAACGACTTTTATCATTGATGCCACCGGACAACCGCGCCACATGAACCAAGGCGTGGCGAACGTGGAGAAGTTGAAACGACAATTAGAATTGATGAAGGATCAAATCCCAACTCCCAAATCCCAAGGCCCAAAAGCCAATTGAGTTTGGGATTTGCCCGCCCCGGCTTGCGCCAGCGGGCCGGGGGAAATTGGGATTTGGAAGTTAAACTGGCCTTGTGCCTTTCTTCGGAGGTGATTTATGAGTCTTACTTTAGAACGCATTGATCCGCAGGCCGTGCAACTCTCGCATGAAGAAATTCGGCGCTACAGCCGCCACCTGATCATGCCCGAGGTCGGTCTGGCGGGGCAGAAAAAACTCAAAGCCGCCAGCGTCCTGCTCATCGGCACCGGCGGGTTGGGATCGCCGCTTGGCATGTACTTGGCCGCCGCCGGCATCGGCAAAATCGGGCTGGTGGATTACGACACGGTGGACTATACCAACTTACAGCGCCAGATCGTCCACGGCACATCGGGGGTCGGCAAGCTCAAAGTGGATTCGGCCAAAGAGCGGCTGCTGGACATCAATCCGGATGTGGAGGTGGTAACCTACAACCAGCCGTTCACGTCCGAGAACGCGATGGAGATTGCGCGGCCGTATGATGTCATTGTGGACGGGACGGATAACTTCCCCACCCGTTATCTGACGAACGATGTGTGCGTGCTCTTAGGCAAGCCCAACGTTTACGGGAGCATCTTCCGCTTCGAGGGCCAGGCTTCCGTCTTTTATGCGAAGGAAGGCCCGTGCTACCGCTGCTTATTCCCCGAGCCGCCACCACCCGGCCTGGTGCCCTCGTGCGCGGAGGGCGGCGTCTTGGGCGTCCTGCCCGGAACCATCGGCACCATTCAGGCGACGGAAGTTGTGAAGCTGATCCTCGGCGCGGGCACCACGCTCATCGGGCGGCTGATGCTGTACGATGCGTTGAGCATGACCTTCGAGGAAGTGAAGCTGCGCAAGAATCCGCGCTGCGTGATTTGCTCCGAGCACCCGACGCTCGATCACCTGATTGACTATGAACAGTTCTGCGGTGTGCCGAGCCATGATCACGAAACCGAAAGCGCCGGCGCGGGCTGGGACATTACGCCCATGCAACTTTCGGAACGGCTGAAGGAGGGGAACCACATCCGCATTATTGACGTGCGCGAACCGCACGAGTGGGACATCTCCCACATCGAGGGCGCGGACCTAATCCCGTTAGGAACACTCGCCGCGCGGATGAACGAACTCGATAGCGCCGAAGAGATCGTCCTGCACTGCAAGACCGGCGCGCGTTCGGCGCGGGCCTTGGAACTGCTGCGCACGGCCGGGTTCCGCAAAGTCAAGAATCTCAAAGGTGGGATCAACGCCTGGGCGCGCGAGGTGGACACGAAGTTGCCTACCTATTGAGTGGAATGGCGGTATGAATCTGCGGTTTGAGTGGGATAGAAACAAAGCTGCGTCAAATCTCAAGAAGCATCAGGTAAGTTTTGACGAGGCCAGTACTGTTTTTGACGACCCACTCGCCTACCTCTTTGATGATGAAGATCACTCGGTAGATGAACGGCGTGAAGTCATCATTGGCCATTCCATTCTGAAGCGTGTCGTACTCGTATGTTTCACTGAACGTGCCGAAGCTATGATCCGTATTTTCAGCGCCCGTTTAGCAACCAAGAAAGAGCGTAAAGACTATGAAGAAAACGCCGACCTCCAAAACTCGTAAATCTGCCTCAGACACCATGCGTTCTGAATATCGCTTTGATTATCGGAAAGCTCGCCCCAATCGCTTCGCTGGCCGGAGCAAGGCAGAACGCCTTGTCGTCGTTCTAGACCCCGATATTGCCCAAGTCTTTACCACACCAGAATCAGTAAACACGGTTTTGCGGGCGCTGATTACCACAATGCCTCCGGCGACGAAACAAAAAGTCACCGCCAGATAAAATCCGGCCCGGATGGGGTTCAGCGCAAAGCAAAGTGATGAGACGCCAAGCTTCTTTGGAAGAAGCTTGGCGTTTTTGTTGTCAAGCAGGAGATAATCGCCTATGCACACCGACACCAGCCGAGGAACCTTTAACGATGTGATCCGCAACAGCCCACCGCCTATAGCGGCGATTGCCCGCCGACTGCGGCGACTCATCGGGGACATTTACCCGGACGTCGCCGAAGTCCCCCGCCCTGCGGAACAACACGCCAGCTATGGAGTAGGTGCGAAAAAAGATAAAGAGATTTTTTGTTACATCTGCCCAATGACTGACTACGTCCGCCTGGGGTTTTACTATGGGGGAGCCTTGCCCGATCCCAAAGGATTCTTGCAGGGTGAAGGAAAAAGATTGCGGCACATCAAAGTCTATTCGCTGGCGGAGGTGGATCGTCCGGAAATCCGGCGGTTGCTGAAAGCCGCGGTGCAAGAACGAAAGAAAGCGCTGGATTCAAAGTAAAGCATCTGCTCGTGGAATTACAAGTGGAGGGTGAAGAGTGGAGAGTAGCATATGACCTACCACCTGCCACTTTCCACTTGCTAGTTTTTTTGATTTTCCCGTGACGTAAGTTATACTCAACTTATCACCCAACCACATCATCCGGAGCCGTGCTCCCATGCCCAACTACATCCTCCCTTTCACTTCTCCTGACTCCGCCCTCGGTCTGGCGGGTGGCAAGGGGATGAACCTCTCCAGCCTCGCGCGGGCCGGGTTTCCAGTGCCGCCCGGCTTCATTGTCACCACCGACGCCTACCGCGCCTTTGTGGCCGCGAATCAAATTCAAGATCGTATCCTTTCACATGTGAAGACCCTCGCGCCAGATGATCCGGTCGCGCTGGAGGCGGCGTCCAGTGAAATCGCGGCATTGTTTGAAACGGGCCACATCCCGGACGAAATCGCCTCAGCGATTGTTTCTGCCTATCAAGGTTTAGCCTCGCCTCCCGTCGCCGTTCGCTCCTCTGCCACGGCTGAAGATTTACCCGGCCTGTCCTTCGCCGGACAGCAGGAAACGTATCTCAACCTCATTGATGACGAAGCCGTCTTAGGCGCAGTGAAAAAATGTTGGGCTAGCTTGTGGACGGCACGCGCCATCGGCTACCGCGCGCGCAACCGCATCCCACCGGACGAGGTCACATTGGCCGTCGTCGTGCAGCAGTTGATCGCCTCCGAGTCGTCCGGCGTGCTGTTCACCGCGAACCCGCTGACCGGCCATCGCGCCGAGATGGTGATTGATGCCTCCTTTGGATTGGGCGAGGCGATTGTCTCCGGGCAAGTTGAACCGGATCACTATGTTGTGGATACGCACACATGGACGATCACCAGCCAGAAACTTGGAGCTAAGGGTCTCGCCATCCTCCCGCGCGCCGAGGGTGGCACCGATCACATCCAACGCACCGCCGCCGCGGAGCGAGAGCAAGCGTTGCCAAACGCGCAAATCATTGAACTCGCGCGCCTCGCTGGTCGGGTCGCCGAGCACTTCGGATCGCCGCAGGATATCGAATGGGCGTGGGCTAATGGGCAGCTTTATCTTTTGCAATCGCGCCCGATCACCTCGCTCTACCCCTTGCCCGCTGTTCCGACGCCACCGGATACTTTGGGTATATTTTTTAATTTCGGTTCGCTTCAGGGTGTACCTGAACCCATTACCCCGCTGGGGCTGGATGCGCTTCGACTGCTGCTCGGCGGCATCCCCCGCCATATCCTGGGCCTCAAGGTGAATCCGGACGTTGCCATCCCGGTAGCCGGTGGACGATTGTTCATCAACTTCACTGAAATCGCGCGCGACCCGCAACTGCGCCCGCTGATGTTGGCGATGTTGGAACGCGCTGATCCGGCAGCAAAACAAGTCGCGCTCCAGTTGATCAAGACCGGTCGCCTTACACTCAAACGTGAACGCTCACACGGCCCGCCGACGTTTATCTTTCGCCTGTTGCCGCGCGTGCTACCCGGCCTCCTCACGGCGTTGATCGCGCCTAAGCGCGCGTTGTCCCACGGTCTCGCTGTCCCCGAGGCCTACATCGCCCGGGTGCGTGAACGCGTCCAGGCGACCCAGTCCAATTTGGCCGCACTCCTGACCACGATGGAGTCTGATATTGGTCATGGAGCCGAGCATGTTATCTTTCCACTCATCCCAGCCGTTTTCCCAGCGCTGGCGATGCTCACGGTCCTCGACCGTTGGCTGGTGGAATGGTTCAACGCGCCGCCCGGTTCCGCATTGGCGCTCATGCGCGGACTGCCCGGCAACGTCACGAGTGAGATGAATCTCAAACTCTGGGCGGCAGCGCAAACCATCCGCGCGGATGCTTACAGCGCTGAAGTGATGCGCACCCGCCCCATCCCTGAACTGATTGCGGATTATCAGCGCGGCGCGCTGCCCGCCGTCGCGCAACACACGATCCAAAAATTTCTGGATGAGTACGGGATGCGCGCCGTGGCCGAGATTGATTTTGCGCGGCCGCGCTGGCGCGATGATCCGGCCTCGGTCTTCCAAACGCTGCAATCCTATTTAGACCTGACCGACCCGAGCGCCGCGCCGGATGCCGTCTTCCGGCAAGGCGCCGCGGAGTCGGAACGTTTGGCGGCCGAGTACGTTGCTCGCGCCCACCGTGGGCCTTTTGGATTTTTCCGCGCGCGAGTCTTGGCCTTTGTCATTCGACGGATGCGATTGCTCGGCGGCGCGCGAGAGACGCCCAAACTCTACATCATCAAACTGCTCGATGTTTTCCGCACGCGATTACTTGAGAGTGCGCGCGAACTCGTCGCCCACGGGCAACTCGAACGCGCCGAGGATATTTTCTTTATTCCGCTCGAGACGCTGAAACAATTTGCGCACGAGCGGAGTCCGAAGTCTCCCGACTTCGGCCAAAATCGGGAGATTTTGGAATCCGAGTTCACAGATTTTGTGGACTTAAAAAGCATCGTTACACCCAACCGCGCCGAGTATGAGCGCGAGTTGGCCCGCCGCCAGATGCCGCGCCTGCTGCTCAGCACCGGCGAAACTTTTTATGAAGGCCTGAGTGACGCCACCGCCGGCCCGAATGATTTGGTCGGTCAGGCCGTTTCTCCCGGCGTGGTCGAGGGCGTGGTGCGGGTTGTGATTGATCCACGCGGCACGCGCTTGCAGCCGGGTGAAATCCTCGTCTGCCCGGCGACGGATCCCGGCTGGACCCCGCTCTTCCTCGCGGCGGGCGGCTTGGTGATGGAGATCGGCGGCATGGTCACGCACGGCTCGGTCGTCGCGCGCGAATATGGCATCCCGGCAGTTGTCGGCGTGCAAGCCGCAACCACGCGCCTGCAAACCGGCCAACGCGTAAGAGTGGATGGAAATACAGGAAGGGTGACAGTGCTTACGACGGAGGACGGTGGACGGAGGACGGAAGAAAGAAATGGCAAATGAAAAATGACAAATGACCAGCAGCCAACCACTAGCAACCAGCAACCAACAACCAGCCGCCAACCGCCAGCCACCAGTCTCTGGCGGGGATACAAGAGCCTCCACAGCCGCGCGAGTATCTTGAGCCTGTACAGCTTCGCCAGCATTCTGAGCATTTGCAGCGCGGGGAGCATTCTCAGTATCGGCAGCGCCGGATCAATTTTAAGTATTGGCAGCAGCGGGAGCATCCTCAGCATTGGCAGCGCGGGAAGCATTCTTTGTATTGGGAGCGCGGGGGGAATATTGAAGATTGGCGGGAGAAGGAGAAAGACGGAGGACGGAGGACAGAAGACGGACGAATGAAAGAAATGACAAAGGACCAAGGGCCAAGGACAAACTCCCAAGTCCCAAATCCCAAGGGCCAATTAATCAACGACTTTCAATCAGCAATCTCCAATTCCTAGCCACCAACAACCAGCGGCCACCTTCGGCCAGCAACCAGCCGCCAGGAGACGCAAATGAATGGCTTCATCACTTACCTCGCTACCGTGATTGACCTGCTCCAGCATGCACGCAGTGATAAAAAGTCTGGTACTGACCAAGAAAGCGCAACGACGACGAGCGCCGCTGATGTTCCCTGTTCCGCTGACGGAGCGCCGCCGATGCCGACGGTGGAACCGGTCACGATCAAGCCCTATGTTGAACGAGGGCGCATTCTGTCGTTTGATCAGCAAGGTGTGACTCGCTACGCCTGCTTCAATCCGCCGCAGCAAGCCGAAGAAGCGCAGAGCCGGAGCGCCGGATACCGCTGGCCGCTCTTCATCTACCTGCACGGTTCACGCGCCACGCCGGACAGCCTGTACACGCTCGGCAAGAGTTTATTCAACTTGCATGACAGCTATGCTCTGTCTGATAACCCGAACGTGCGGGGATTTTTTGTTCTTGCGCCGGAAGGCCGGCGAGCGACGCCGTGGGAATCACCCACCGGCACAGGCTTTCATTGGGACGAGTGGTATCGCAACCCAGAGTCTAATCTGGATGTCCAGGCGGTTGACCATTTCTTGGACGAGGTCACGGCCGCCGAACCGATTGATCCCAAGCGCATCTACGTCTTTGGCTGGAGCAATGGAGCCTATATGTCCGCACTGTATGGAGTCTGGCGCAGCCACCGGATCGCCGCCATCGGCCAATATGCCGGCGCGGATCCCTGGTCGCGGACTCCGTGCCCGGTGCCCATTCCATCGGGGCGGCAGGTGCCGCTCGTTTTGCTGCGCAATCTGTGTGATGCTCTCGTTCCTTGTTCAACGACCAGCGATTGGATTAAGACGCTGACGGAAAAGAACTGGCCCTTTCAATACCACAACCTGAACCTGACCGGCGCAATAACCACTGCCGATAGCAACTGCGTTCAAAACTGCGGCCGGGTCCGAGGTATCTTCGAGCACGTTCGCTGGCCGAAGAAAGAAGCGTTGGAAACCATGCTGCACTTTATGAAAGAACATCCGCTTGGGTGAGAGACAACGGAAGACGGATGATGAAGGAAAACGGGTAATCCGCTCTCATTCGTTTATCCGTTTCGCCGCAGGCAATCCGTTGTTGACCTCCGCGTTACGTGTAAGCTATACTTGCCTCAAGGAGGCAAATCCTAGTTGACTTTAAAAACAGTTTGATAAATCAATTAGATTCAAGAGTTGTATCTGTAAGAACCTCTTCATTGCGTAGAGTAAAGAATCCCTAATAGAAAAAATTAAGATGACTATGGACATAGATTTAGAAATATTTCAAGTTCAAGTTGAAGATGAATTACGTGCCTTGAATACACCGGGATGGCTTATTGAGGCAAAAGCCAACGAATGGCTCAACGGTAGCCAAGCATCAAAAACAGAGATGCATAGCCTATTCCCAGATCCACGCTACCAAGAACAATTCTCTGAACAGGAATCGCAAGCTAGACTAAAACAGAAACTCTATGATGAACAAGAATTACTATTAATTCATTTAATAATGCTAGAGCCAGAGAACAAGAAGTGGCGTCAAGAAAAATCACAACTCAGAGAAAAACACCATGTAACGCCGAAGACATTAGGCGACTTATGGCAACGAAGACTAGAAATCAGCGAACAGAAGGCAAAGAAGTTGTTAGCAGAAGAAGACATCTGTTCTCGTTTATGCAATGCTCTACGAACTGCTTCAAATGACTCGTTTGAGATCGCCAAAATCATTACTCCTATTTTGGTTGGGCTTGTTGTTGCTGGAACTATTTCAATTCCCCTTCTGCCCATTCTATTTGCTTCAATAGCATTAGCAATTACGAGAATGAGTATAGCCAGCTTATGTGGTAACAATGAAGATAAGGAAAAGTAGAAGTAATTCTCAGTCATTCATATACATTCGAGTTTAGACTAATTGGTGGCTCACCTCCATATATGGCAATTTCAGCGCCCGAAAATGGCTCGAAAACCATCATATACGGCTTTAGTCTAAACAAGAATATACATCCGTTCACAGGAAAAACCATGACAAACTCAATTATTGAACGACTAAAAAAGCTCTTCCCAAGAAAGAAGCTTTTCAATAGTCCCCACAATTACAAGAGTGCAGTATTAGAAATAAAAAATCAGATAATTGACCAATCAAAACAATTGACGCTTCACTGTTCTTCCAGATTCAACATACCGCAACATAAATTAGAATCTTACATTTCAGAAATCAGGCTACATGAACGAGCTGATATCAATGGGTATGCTATATATTCAGACGATTCACAGACCTTCGATATAGAAATTGGCATTAGATTAATAGGATTCTTGTTTAAGTCAGTTACATTATTTGTTGTTAGAGCTAAATTTTTGGATGAGGCGACCAACCAAAGAGAAGACCCGTCTCACACAATTGATGAAATGACCCCCGTAGCTAAAGAGCTAATGGAAGCATTTTGGAACGGGACGCTAGATGGCGTTCTTGGATTTACTATGGAGAACATGAGTCGTAATCGCCGAATCGTCAGAAACTCACTCATTGCTGGTGCAGAACGTTTTGTTATGGGTCACGAACTCGGACATGTCGTGATGAAATTTCATCCTGAGATTAGCGAATTAAGTACAGGGATATTTTTAGCTGAAAACCTTCTGAGATTAGCGAATTAAGTACAGGGATATTTTTAGCTGAAAACCTTGGGAACGAAAGAATAACACAAAAATTCTGGGGTGAAGAATTTGGAGCTGACCTCATTTCATTGAGCCTGTGTCTTATGGATGCACAGCAATCTTATAAAGACCGCCCTATCGCGGAAAGGAACTTTGAGATGCTCTTAGCTTATTCGGCTATAGAGCTAATCTTTATTATGCAATATATGCTCGAATGCTTTTATGTAAAAACTGAGGAGAAGGACTTTCCTTATGGTACACATCCACCTAGTTTACTAAGATTAACTGTCTTACGAAATGGGATGGTTAATAGTAGTTACCCTCCTTGGATATTGGACTTGGGTAAACAATTCGAGGAGGCAGCTAATGAAATTCTCTCAAAGGTATAAATCATTGTTAATTGCATAAGTTAAAAATGACGATTGCTCCCATTTCTCAAGGAGCACTCATGTCCTCCCAACTCCCTGACCAAGCATTGATCAAACAAGTTTCAAAAAAGTAGGTAATATAGCAGATCCCCAAAACCCTCTGGGACGTATAGGGGATTTCCGTAAAGGTGGCCATCCACTAATCTGTTGTGCATGCAGTCCCCTGTTTTCAAAAACCGTTGGTGCTCTCTCATTCTCCATACGTTGTGCACAACTGCATTGATCGTTCAACCAGCGCTTGCCAGCCCCCCACCCTCACCTGACCCACAACCGGCGCTGGCGGGCAGCAATGATCTTGAGCCGCCGCACGATGAACTCTCCCCAGCGCAAGAACAGGCCATGTGGGAGGAAATACAACGCAACCTCAAAGGGTTGCAAAGTATCGGCGCTTTAGCCCCAACCATCGGCGCGCAAGCTGTGACCTACAACTTTCCGCTGCGCTTAGCCCCCGGCGCTCCTGGTTACTCCGGCTTTAGAGTCTCCGCCTTTGTTGACCACAATCCTGCGAGTGGCTCGGGAGCCATCTTGGATTACAACAGCGGCACGCGCACTTACGATGGGCATCGCGGCACCGATTATGCGCTCTGGCCCTTCTCATGGAACAAACTGGACGCCGGTGAAATGCAGGTGATTGCGGCCGCTGCGGGCACCATTGTGTCCAAAGCGAACGTTGACCCCACCGACCACAACTGCGGCAGCCCCTCTGTGTCACAATGACTGAGACAATTCCCGCCTATAATTTACTGTAGAGGGCAGAGGAGCATTTCAGCATGACGAACAGTTCCCCCGCACCAACCAGCACCTCGGTCCCGGCCCCCGCGGGGGC
>Ga0209382_10001305_pt1 | contig 39454 bp, 24 predicted proteins | sample SoiMetdeltSBSDD5_FD_187599 | JGI IMG/M metagenome (GOLD analysis project Ga0209382, IMG submission 187599) | Bulk soil microbial communities from a Populus tree surrounding site in Tennessee, USA - Soil MetaG P. deltoides SBSDD5 (SPAdes) (version 2) | ecosystem: Environmental > Terrestrial >... | reverse complement strand
CGCATCGTCTCGAAGAACCGCGGCCCCACGGCCATTTCATTGCAACTCATATTTTCATCAGGCGCTGGCGTATAGCCGGGGACGCTGACATTGAAGCTAACACCGTCGCCGCCCAGCAGACTGGCCGATTGCGCGCCGGGCAAGGCTTCCAGCCGCGCGAGCATTTCTTTGTCGAGGTCGCTGCGCTGCTGAGCGTTGTAGCCGCCGCCGGGATCGATTGAGAATTGCACGATATTCTCGTAGTCGAACCCGACATCGAGCGTGCGCAAATTGCGCAGGCTGCGCACGAACAACCCTGCGCCGATTAACAGGAAGAGCGAGAGCGCCACCTGCGTGACGACTAGCGTTTTGTTGAGCGCCAGCCGTGACCGGCTCGCGCTCGCGCCGGTTTGATCTTTCAACGAAGCCGTCAGATGAATGCGCGTCGCTTGCCAGGCCGGCGCGAGGCCGAATAGCAAGCCCGTTATGACGGAGACGACCAGCGTAAACGCGAGCACATGGGCGTCGAGCGGCGCATCCAGCCCCGTTTGCGTTTGCTGTGGCAGATACGTAATCAGCCCGCGCAGGCAAGCGCGCGCGAAGAGCAAGCCGGCCGCGCCGCCGAGCAGCGACAACAAGACGCTCTCGGTCAGCAACTGGCGCAGCAGCCGGAAGCGCCCGGCGCCGAGCGCCAGCCGCACGGCGATCTCTTTGCGCCGCGTCGCCGCGCGCGCCAGCAGCAGGTTGGCGACGTTGACGCAGGCGATCAGTAGAGTCAGCCCTACCGCCGCCATCAGGATGAACAACGGTTGGCGGTACTGGCTCCGCAATGTGGTATAACCCGTCCCCCCCGCTTCCAACCTGGCGTGGCGCTCGAAGTGGTTCCGCCGCTGCGTCGGCGTCCAGTCGGCTGATTGCGCCGCGGTCACGTTGTTAATTTGCTGCTGAAAGATCGTCTCCATCTCCGCTTGCGCCTTCGCCATGCTCGCGCCAGGACGCAGCCGACCAATTACGCGAATCCAGTTGAAGCTCTCCAGACGCAAGCCCGGATCGTTGACCGCCTTGATCGGCCACCAGAGCTCAGGCTTGCTTCCCACCACGAATCCGAAAAAGCCGGGCGGGGCGACGCCGACGATGGTCAAGGCCGTGTTGTTGACCGTGACCTGCCGTCCCACTACCTGCGGATCGGAACCGAAGCGTCGGCGCCAATATTCGAAACTGATGACCGCCCCCGGTTGGCCGTTCGACAGATTGTCGTCCGCCTCGGTTAGTGTGCGGCCAACTACAGGGTTGACCCCCAGCACGGAGAAGAAATTGCCGGACACGCGCTGCTGCTCGACAGACTCCGCTACCGCCCCCGGCTCGTTCACAAGCAGCCGCGCCCGCCAAACGGTGGCCCCTGCGATGACGCCGGTGAAGGATTGAGCGCGGTCGCGGAACATTTCGTAGAGCGGATAATTACAGTTATAGCTCACGCCTGACGGCACATTAGGCCCTGCGACTGAGAAGAGCGCCAGCTCCTCAGCGTTTTTGACCGGCAGCATTCGCAGCATCAGCGCGTTGATCAAACTGAAGATGGCAGTGTTCGCGCCAATGCCCAATGCGAGCGAGAGTACGGCGACCAGCGTGAACATTCTGCTCTTAAGCATCATTCGCGCGCCGTAGCGCAAATCTTGAAACATCTCGTCCTCCAATCTTATTGGTTGTAACAGCAACGCATCCCAAAACGCTCCCAGGCTGCGCCACAACAGCTCGAGTTTGTTACGCAAATCGAGTCGATCCCATCGGGCCAGCAGGGCCTCGCGGTATTCCAACTCGGCCTCCCATTCCTGTCGAAAGCGGGCGCGGAAGCGGCGCGGCACGATCACGCCGATAAACTTGATCAGCCAAAACCAGAAGCGAAAGCGGGTTGTTCGAGTCGCATCAGCCATCAATCCCTGCGCATTCTTCTTCCGCCGCCGCGGCGGGGATGAATGTCCTATGGACTTGTGTAAACACCATTGCTCATCACTCGCGCCGCAGCGCGAGGAGCGGATCCACTTTTGTCGCACGCCGCGCCGGGACATAGCAGGCGAGCAAAGTCACTCCAACGAGCAACAACGGGATCAGCGCGAATGTCAGCGCATCAGTCGCGCTGACCTGGTAAAGCAAGCCTCTGAGAAAACGCGTCAAGCCAAACGCCAGCGTTAGACCGATCGCTACACCGATCAGAGAGAGCGTCATGCCTTGTCTGACGACGAGCCCGAGCACATCGCGGGTTCGCGCGCCGAGCGCCACCCGCACTCCGATCTCGTGTGTGCGCTGCGCGACCGCGTAAGCCATCACGCCGTAGACGCCAATCGTCGCCAGCAGCAAAGCCACAGCGCTGAATGAGCTCAGTAACGTGGTTTGAAAACGCGGCTGTCCGGCGGCGTTGTAAACGAGTTGGTCCAATGTGCGGACGTTGTAGACCGGCAGATCGCGGTCGATCGAAGCGATCGGCGCGCGCAATGCCGCCGTCATCGTTTCCGGCGGCGCGACTGTGCGAACAACCACCGCCAGGCTGGGCATCCCGATGCGGCCATAGGAGAAGTAAAATGCCGGCCCGCCTTCATTCTCGAGGCCGGCGTTGCGCACATTGCCTACGACGCCGACTACTGTGCCGAAGAGGTCGAATGCGCCGGAGCGGAAGCGCTTGCCGATGGGATTTTCATTCGGCCAAAACCGGCGCGCGAAAGATTCACTGACGATTAAATTCAACGGCCCATCGCCGCCGTCCTGTTCGATGAAATCGCGGCCTTGCAGCAGGGGAACCCCCATCGTCTGAAAGTAGCGCGGCGTGGCGGCAAAGACCCTGGCTGACAGTTTGGCGTCCGAAGGCGCGGCCTCTCGCCCTTCCAACGTGATTTCCTGCGCCCAACTGGCGCCGCTGAAAAGAGGAAGCTGTGTTACGGCGGCGGCGGCCACCACGCCCGGCGCTGATCGCATCCGTTCGAGCAGTTCGTTGTAGAAACTGACTCGCTGCGCTTTTTCGCCGTACTTCGAGCCAGGCAGGTTGATTTGCATCGTCAACACATTTTCAGGCGCGAAGCCGAGCGGCGCGTTTTGCAGATTCGAAAAGCTGCGAATCATCAGCCCGGCGCTCAGAAGCAATACGAGCGACAGGGCGACTTCGCCTACGACCAGCGCGCCGCGGAAGCCACGCCGCGCGCCGCCGGCGCCGCGCCCGCCTTCTTTGAGCGTTTCATTGAGATCAAGCCTCGAGGCTTGCCACGCCGGCGCAAGACCGAAAATCAACCCGGTCAGCAGCGAAACGATCAGCGTGAAGCCAAGGGCGCGAAGGTCGAGGCGGGTTTCATCGAGACGCGGCATGTTGAACGATGTACTGGCCTTGATGAGTTGCGCGCCCCATCGCGCGAGCAGCGCCCCGGCCAATCCGCCGAGCGTCGCCAGCAGCAGGCTTTCAGTGAGCAATTGCCGCATCACGCGCAACCTGCCGGCGCCCATTGCTGCGCGAATCGCCATCTCTCGCCGCCGCGTCGAAGCGCGCGCCAGCATTAGGTTCGCCACGTTCGCGCATGCGATCAACAGCACGAAGCCGACCGCCGCAAAGAGCACGAGCACGGACCGCCGGATTTGCTCAGGCACGATCCAGTCGTAAAACGTCCGCAGCAGCACGCCCCATCCGGCGTTCGATTTCGGATATTGTTGTTCGAGCTGGCGCGCGACAACGTCAAACGCGGCTTGCGCCTGCGCGAGGCTGACGCCAGGCTTGAGCCGCCCGATTACGTGTATGTTGTGGTGGGAACGATTCGCATGCCAGGGCGCCAGCGCCGGATCCAGCATCAACGGCGTCCACACCTCCGTGCCTGGCGTAAGTTTGAAGCGAGGCGGCATGACACCCACGACCGTGTAGCTCTCGCCGCTCAATTGAATCTGGCGGCCAATCAATTGAGGATCAGCGCCGAAGCGCCGCTGCCATAAGCTATCGCTCAAGATCGCGACGCGATGGCGCCCGGCCTGTTCTTCTTCGGGAAGAAAATTCCGTCCGAGCGCCGGAGGGATTCCCAACGTCGGAAATAGATTGGCTGTCACGCCGAGCGCAAACACTCTTTCCGGCCCGCCGTCGCCGGTGAGATTTAACGTGGCGAATTCGTACGCGGCCAGTTGCTCGAAGACCGTTTGTTGTTTTCGCCAATCCTCGAAATTGAGAGCCGAAGCGGCGAATTCAGGCCAGCCGCGCCCCGGATTGCTGTCCCACAAGCGAATGAGCCGCTCGGGTTCCGGATAAGGCAGCGGTCGCAATACCACGGCGTTGACGACGCTGAAGATAGCCGTGTTCGCGCCGACCCCGAGCGCCAGCGTGACGACGGCAATCAAAGTGAAGCCCGGGTGTTTCAGAAGCATCCGCACGCCATAACGCAAATCTTGGATCATTTCATCCTCCCATCGTTGGCGCTGTAGCCACATCGCATCCCAGAATGCGCCGAGACTTCGCCACAGCAATTCGAGTTTGTTCCGCCAATCGAGCCGCTCCCATCGGGCCAGCAATTCTTCGCGGTATTCCAATTCCGCTTCCCATTCCTGCTGGAAGCGCGCGCGGAAGCGGCGCGGCACGATCACGCCGATGAATCGGATCAAGCTGCGCCAGAAGCGAAAGCGAGTTGTGCGAGTCGCATCGGCCATTGGTTTTAGTCGTGTCTTAGCGCAACCATCGGATCCACCTTCGTCGCGCGGCGCGCCGGAATGTAACAAGCCGCCAGCGCCACCGACGCGAGGAAGAACGGCAAGAGCGTGAAGGTCAGCCAGTCGGTCGGGCTGACACCGAAGAGCATGCCCGATATCAACCGCGTCAATAGGTATGCCACGCCCAAGCCTATCGGTATGCCGGCTGCAACAAACGCGAGCCCCTGAAATATGACGAGCTTAAGGATGTTCGCCTTGCTTGCGCCGAGCGCCATTCGAATGCCGATCTCATGCGTGCGTTGGGCGACTGTGTACGACATCACTCCGAATAGGCCTACTGACGCAAGGATCAATGCAATAAGGGCGAAGACTCCGAGTAAGATTGTCGTAAAGCGCCGCTGAGGAGTTGATTCCGCCAGCATCCGCTCCACAGTCATGACTCTGTTGATGGGCAGGTCTTTATCCGCGGACTGAATGACGCCGCGCGCGGCCGCAATCATGCTCTCCGGTTCTGCGGCGGCGCGGATTACAAGGAAGACGCTCTGAGCCGGGAATGGGAATTGCCTGAGTGGGATGTAGAACTTAGGGCCCAATTCTTCGTCCAGGTGATGATGCCTGACGCTGCTGACGACTCCGACGATCTCCCGCCAACGCTTATTTCCCTGTGGATCTCTTTCGTACCACCAGATTCGCTTGCCGATTGGGTTTTCATTGGGCCAATACTTGCGGGCCATCGTCTCATCGAGAATAGCCGCACTCGGGGCGCCCGGGACGTCGTGGTCGTCGAAATAGCGCCCCCGGATGAGTGGAATATTCATCGTCTGGAAGTAGCTCGCTCCGGCAACCAAAAGAAGGCCGTTCGGAAGATTCTCTCCGGGCGCAGATTCGCGACCTTCAATCCTGAAAGTGGCGCCCGGATTAATCCCGCTCATCGGTATAGTCGATGAGAGTCCCGCCGACTTCACGCCCGGCAATGCGTTGACCCCAGTCAATATTCGTTGAAAGGGACTGTCGATCTGGGCAGGTTCTTTGTACTTCGTGTCCGGCAGCGATAATCGCATGGCGAGCAGGTTATTCGGATCGAAGCCCGGATTGACCTCCTGAACGCGCCAGAAGCTCTTGATGAGCAGGCCGGCGCCGATCAGCAGCACGAGAGTCGATGTCACCTCAAAAACCATGAGCGAGCTTCGCAGCCGCCCTCTTGTGCGAAGGACGCCGCGACCGCCCTCCTTCAACGTCTCTTGCAATTCAGTCTTCGAAGAATGCAACGCAGGCGCCAGCCCAAATAGCAAGCCGGTCAATAATGAAACGCCGAAAGTGAACGCGAGAGCGCGCCCATCGATGCCGACTTCGTATGCGCGCGGAATGAAGTTCTCGTTGAGCGCAAGCAGCGACCGCATCCCCCAATAGGCGAACAGCAGCCCCAGACCTCCGCCGATCAGCGCGAGCAATGCGCTTTCAGTCAACAATTGTCTGATGACGCGCCATCGCCCCGCGCCGAGGGCGGAACGAATCGCAATCTCTTTTTGTCTTGCGGCGGCGCGCGCGAGCAGCAGGTTGGCCACATTCGCGCAGGCGATCAACAGCACGAAGCCGACCGCCGCCATCAACGTGAACAACGGACGTTGAATGTCGCCCACAACCATCTTGCGCAAGGGAAGCAGCGCGATCCCCCAAACGCTCGGATCTTTCGTATGGCCGCGCATGTATTGCCGGCGAATGGTATCCGCAAACGTATCCATCTCGGCCTGCGCCTGTTCGAGCGGCGCGTCTCGTTTGAGCCTAGCAATCACAAAGAAAGGGCCGTCGTCCCAATAGCTGTCATCCGGCGGCTCTTTCGGATATTCAATCGGCGAGTAGATGTCGATCGCCTGCCCGAACTCGCGGCCGAATTGAAAGCCCGGCGGCATGACGCCAACCACCGTATAGTTTTCTCCGTTCAGTATGATCGCCTTCCCGACTATGTCAGGATCGGCGGCGAAACGCCGGCGCCAGAGACTGTCGGTGAGCGCTACGACACGGTTACGCCCCGGCTGATTATCATCTTGCGTGAAGGCCCGGCCTCTCGCCGCTTCCACGCCCAGCGTCGGGAAGAAAGTGTGCGTGACCGCTCTCCCGTTCAGTCGTTCAGGGTCGCCGGTCCCGGTGAGATTGACCGCCCATTCCACGCTTGCCCCGATGTTCTCGAATGACTTGCTGTTATTGCGGTAATGTAAGTACGCGACTCCCGGCGCAGTGACGTTTTGATTTATTTTCTTGTAGTGGTGAGAGACCCAAACCAGCCGATCCGAATCTTTATAATTGAGGGGCCGCAACAAAACTGAATTGACGACGCTGAATATCGCAGTATTCGCGCCAATGCCGAGCGCGAGCGTGAGCGCGGCCACGACCGTGAAGCCTTTATGCTTAAGCAGCAATCGCACGCCAAAACGCAAGTCCTGAATCATTTCGTCCTCCCATCTGAGTTGTTGCAGCCATAGCGCGTCCCAGAACGCGCCCAGGCTGCGCCACAGCAATACAAGTTTGTTGCGCCAATCGAGCCGGTCCCATCGGGCCAGCAATTCTTCGCGGTATTCCAACTCCGCTTCCCATTCCTGTCGAAAGCGGATGCGGAAGCGGCGCGGCACGATCACGCCGATAAATCGGATCAGCCAAACGTGCAATCGCACGCGTTGTTTTTCGCCGGTCTGAGACATCGATAACTCTCGCGGTTATTCATGACGGAGCGCGGCCAGCGGGTCGGTCTTCGCGGCGCGGCGCGCGGGGACGTAGCAGGCCAACAACGCCACGACGATCAGCAGCAGAGGCGACGCCACGAACGTCAGGGGGTCGAGCGCGCTCACGCCGAACAACAAACCTTTCAACAATCGCGTCAAACCAGACGCCGCCATCAAACCAATGCCGATCCCTGCGAGCGCCAGCTTCATTCCCTGCGTCACGACCAGCCGCAGCACGGCGCCCGTCTGCGCGCCGAGCGCCATCCGAACGCCGATCTCGGGCGTGCGCTGCGCGACCGTGTAAGCCAGCAACCCGTACAACCCGACGCCGGCCAGCAGCAGCGCCAACAGGCCGAAGCCGGCGCCAAGGCCCGCCAATAAGCGCTGCGGCGTCAGCGTCGCGCTCAGATGCTCTCTGAGCGGCTGGATGCTGTGGACGGGCAAATTCCGGTCGAGCGCGTTAACCTCACGGCGCAGGGCGGCGGTCAATTGCTCCGGCTCGACGCTCGCACGCAGATGCAAGACCACGCTCGGTTGATAATGCTGAAGCAGTGGCAGGTAGAGCATCGGCGGCCCAGTCGCTTCAAAAAGGTCGCGGCCTTTGATGTCGCGCGCCACGCCGATGACTTCGGCCGTTTGATTGGCGTCAGGTCCTATCTTCCACGTCAACCGCTTGCCCAGCGGGTTTTCATTCGGCCAGAAGCGGCGCGCTAGAGTTTGATTGATGATCGCAACGGGGGGCGCTTGCGCGTCATCGCGCTCGGAAAACTGGCGGCCCAGCAGCAGCGGGATGTTCAGCGTCTCCAGGTAGCGCGGCGAGACCAGGTTCTGGAAGGTCTGCGCTCGCCTGCTGTCTTCCCTTTCAGGATAAATTCCGGTCTCCCAGCGGCCGTCGTTCAGAGGCAAAGTGACCGCAAGTCCTGCCGCTTGTACGCCGGGCAGCGTCTGCAAGCGCTCAAGGATTTGTCGATGGAAGCTTTGCCCCTGGGCCTGAGTGTAATTCTGTTTGCCGAGGTCAATCCTAGCCGTCAACACGCGCTCGATTTCATAGCCGGTGTCAATCGAGCGCGCATTGCGCAGCGTCCTGACGCACAGCCCGGCGGCGACGAGCAGCGTGAGCGAGAGCGCGACCTGTGTCACTACCAGCGCGCCGCGCAAGTCCGCCCTGCCGCTACGTGGCCCGGCCAGCCGCGCGTCTTTCAAAGTCGGAACCAGGTCGGGCTTCGACGCCTTAAGCGCGGGGACAAGACCGAACAACACGCCCGTCAAAACCGCTACGCCCAGCGCGAAGCTGAAGACGCGCCAATCCACGCCGAAATCCAGTTTGAACGACAGGAAAAGGTAACGCTCCGGCAACAGGCGGCGCAGCCCTTCGGTCAGCCATACGCCGATGAACAACCCTGCCGCGCCGCCGAGGAGCGCGAGCGTCAGGCTTTCGATCAACAGTTGTCTGACGATGCGGAGGCGCCCGGCGCCGAGCGCCAGCCGGACGCCGATCTCTTTTTGTCTTGCGGAGGCCCGCGCCAGCAACAACCCTGCCACATTGGCGCATGCGATCAACAAGACAATTCCGACCGCCGCGAACGGCGCGTAAAAGAATCGCCGCACCCCCCGGCGCACTTCCACATCTCGGCCCAAATCGGGATGCACGCCGACGCCGAACCTGGCATAAATCTGCGGATAGGATTGTTTGAGCCGCTCTTTGATGGCGCCAAACTCCGCGCGCGCTTGCTCGACAGTCACGCCGGGCTTGAGCCGCCCGAACATTTCCAGCCACGACGGGCCACGCTGTTCAAATAGGCTTGCCCGTTTCGGGTCTATTTGCCGCAATGTCAGTAGCGGCGCCCAGACGTCACACCGCGCCCCGACTTTAGTCCCCTCAAACTCCTCGCTCGCCACACCGACCACGGTGAACTCATGCCCATCCAGTTTGATAGTCTTGCCGATGACGCTTGCCTCTCCGCCGAAGCGCCGGCGCCACAGACGGTGGCTGAGCACTGTGACCTGACTGGCGCCGGCTCCCTGCTCGTCGGCGGGCGTAATCAAGCGCCCTTGCGCCGGCCTCACGCCCAGCGCTTCGAAAAAATTTCCGGAGACAAACTCGCCTTCCACCCGCTCGGCTTCCTGCCCCGAGCTCAAATGAAAAGCGGTGGGAGAACGCAGCGCCAGGCCGGACAGCGTCGTGTTCTGCTCGCGGTAGTCCAAATAGTCTGGATACGAAGAATCGCTGAGGTAACTTTTGTCCGCGTATTGGCGTCCCACTTGAACCAGCCGTCCCGGCTCGGCCACGCCGCTGAGTGGCCGCAGCAAGAGCGCATTGACCAGGCTGAAGATCGCCGTATTCGCGCCAATCCCCAGCGCCAGCGTGAGTACGGCGACAAGAGTGAAGCCGGGATTTTTCAGCAACATTCGTAAACCGAAGCGCAGGTCTTGAATCATTTCGTCCTCCCATCGTTGGCGCTGCAGCCAGAGCGCGTCCCAAAACGCGCCCAGGCTGCGCCACAGCAATTCGAGTTTGTTACGCCAATCGAGCCTGTCCCATCGGGCCAGCAATCCTTCGCGGTATTCCAATTCAGCTTCCCATTCCTGCCGGAATCTGGCGCGGAAGCGGCGCGGCACAATCACGCCTGTGAAGCGGATCAGCCATCGCCAGAAGCGGAAGCGTGTTGTTCGAGTCGCATCTGCCATCGTATTCAGTCGTGCCGTAGCGCAACCAGCGGGTCAACGCGCGCCGCGCGCCGCGCAGGGAAATAACCGGCAATGGTTGCGATAGAAATCATGACCAGCGTGCACACCGTGATTGTTAATGGATCGGTCGGCGTCAACCCGAACAACAATCCTTCAGTCAGTCGCGAACTGATGAGCGCCGCAGGCAAGCCGATGGCAACCCCTATCAGCGTCAGCAGCAGGGTTTCGCGCAGCGCCAGCCACAGCATGGCGTTTCTTTGCGCGCCCAGCGCCATTCGCACGCCGATTTCGCGCGTGCGGCGCGTGACGGTGTATGCCATCACTCCGTAAAGTCCCAGACTCGCCAGCAGAAGCGCGAAAAGACCGAAGAAGCTGGAAAGCATCGCAATCAGCCGTTCCAGGCTGATCGATTCGTTGATCTGCTCAGCAAAGGTTTTGATGTTGAAAACCGGAAGGTTCGGATCGAGGTTGCGAATTTCCTGCCGGATTGCCGCCACCAGCGAGCCGGCGGCGCCCGCCGCGCGCACGCACATAATCCGCTGTCCCAGTTGATCGTATTGCGAATAGGGAATGTAGGCCGTTTGCGGCGCAACTTCTCTCAGGCTTCGGTATTTGGCGTCAGCGACCACGCCGACAATTTCCAGGTCTTTGTAATTTTCCAGCGTGATGCGTTTGCCGAGCGGATTTTCTGAGCCGAAGAAATACCGCGCCAAGCTCTGATTAACGATAACCACTTTGGGGGATTCCGGCGTGTCCATCGCGCCGAAATCACGTCCCAGCAACAAAGGAGCGCCGAAGGCGCCGAAGAACCTCGGGGCAATCTGGTTTAAGAGCACGGCCATCTCTTCGCCCGGGCGCGGCTGATAGCCCGGAACCTCGATGCCGATCCGTGAATACGAGCCACTCATTGGCAATTTGCGCGTGAAGGTTGTGGTCTTGACGCCAGGCAAGGCCGCCAACCGCTCGCTCAGCTGGCTATAAAAATTCCGCAAGCCTTCGATCTTGTAACCGTTCTGCGCCGGGTCGAGCGCCATCGTTATAACCTGTTCCGTGTGATAGCCGTTATCCACGGTCTGCAAATTCCGAAGGCTGCGCGCAAAAAGCCCGGCGCCGACCAGCAGGGTCAACGATAATGCGACTTGCAGGATCACAAGCAATCGGCCCGGGTCCCAGCGGCGACCACCGCCAGTCACTGCAACAGCGTCATTTTTGAGCGCGGGAACCAGATTCGGGCGCGTCGCCTGCAAGGCGGGCGCAAGGCCAAAGAGCAATGCGGACAGCAGCGTGACGCCCAGCGTGAAGCCGAGCATTCGCAGGTCAGGTTTGATTTCAAGAGTTCGTCCCTGCGGCAAAAAGCCCAGCAATACGTCAGTTCCCCAGCGCGCGAACAACAGACCGAGCGAACCGCCCAACGCGGAAAGCAGAAAGCCTTCGGTCAATAATTGCCGCACCAGCCGGAAGCGTCCGGCGCCCAGCGCCAGACGCACGGCAATCTCTTTTTGGCGCGCCGTGGCGCGCGCCAGCAGCAGATTGGCGACGTTCAGGCAGGCGATCAGCAGCGTTACGCCGACCAGGCACATCAGGACAATGAGCAGTCGTGAGAACTCGCGGCTCAGATCCGATGCGCCGGTTTTAGCGGATTCGAGATGAATGCGGATCGCCCTGAAATTCCGGGCGTCGGGAGTATCGCCTGTGACGCGGCGCACATCCGGCTCGCGCGCAATTTGAAAGATGGTGTCTGTGGCGGCTTGAGCCTGCTCGATGCTGACGCCGGGATTGAGCCTCGCCATGACTGAGAGCCAATACCTCTCGCGTTGCTCGAAAATTGACACGCCCGGCAGGGGAACCGCCTGGCCATCCATCATCAGCGGAATGCGGACATCAGGCGCGACGCCGACCTCCACTCCGTGAAAGCCCTGCGGAGCGACGCCAATGATCGTGAAGGGATAAGAGTTGAGACTGATCGTTTGTCCGACAATCTGCGGGTCTGCGCCGAAACGCCGCTGCCAGAAGTTGAAACTGATTACCGCGACAGGGCTCCCGCCCGGCGTCCGATCATCCTCTTCCGTCAACAGACGCCCAAGCAGCGCATTCACGCCCAGCGCGGAAAAGAAATTGCCAGACACCACTTCGCCCAGCACGCGCTCCGTCTGGCCGCCGCTGCTCAGACTCATCTGCAAACCGGCGCGGGCAAATATGTCTGAAAAGACCGTATTCTTTTCGCGCATCTCGCGAAATAGCGGATAAGAGTAAGAGGAAGATACGCGACCGGGCCGGGCGGGAGCTTGCGTACCAACGATCACCAACTGCTCAGGTTGTTTGACCGGCAGCGGTTTGAGCAGCGCCGCATCGAGCAGACTGAAGACGCTCGTGTTCGCGCCAATGCCAAGCGCCAGCGAAATCACCGCCACCAGCGCGAAGCCGGGGCTTTTCATCAACATTCGCACGCCGAAACGCAGGTCTTGAAACATGTCTTCCTCCAATCGTTGACGCTGCAGCCACAGCGCATCCCAAAACGCGCCCAGACTGCGCCACAGCAATTCAAATTTGTTCTGCCAATCAAGCCGATCCCATCGGGACAGCAATTCTTCGCGGTATTCCAACTCCGCTTCCCATTCCTGTCGGAAGCGGGCGCGGAAGCGGCGCGGCACTATCACGCTGATCAAGGTAATCAGGTATTGTGAAAAAGAAGTGACGCGTTGTTTGTTGCGATTAAGCATTTCGCTATTGTGGCGTTGCTCTCCCCGCCGCACAGCGGCGCCTTGAATTTAGCCGTGGGTTTCAACCCACGGGACGGTCGGAGAAGATTCCCCCGTCGCGTCAGCGACGGCTGAATTCAATCGTCGCTGACGCGACGGGAAACAAAATCCGCGCCCACCGTGGGTTGAAACCCACGACTAAATTCAAGCGCCGCTATGCGGCGTAGAAGAGGCTTTGACCGACATCGTTTGTTACGCTCGGACATCGGGCTTTACTCACACCGCAATGCTGCCATCGGGTCTACTCGCGATGCTCTTCTGGCGGGCAGATAACCGGCCAGCGCGGCCACGACGATCATCAACAACACCGCCGCAGCGATCGTCGCCGGGTCATTCGGCGATAGTCCGAACAGCAAAGTTGAAACCAGCCGCGTGGTCGCCAGCGCTGCGCCGAGGCCGATGGCCATACCGATCGCCACCAGCAGCAATGTTTCCTTCATCACCATCCTGACGACATCCGCGCCACGAGCGCCGAGCGCCATGCGGACGCCGATCTCGTTTGTCCGGCGAGTCACCGCATAAGACATCACGCCGTACAACCCGACCGAGGCCAACAGCAGCGCGAACAGGCTGAAGGCGCTGGAGATTTGCGCGATGAAGCGCTCCTGCACGAGCGAATCATCAACTACATCTTTCATCGTCCGCAGCCGGACGACCTGCAACTGCGGATCCATCTCACGCGCCAGGCGATGAATCGTCGCCGCGTATCCAGCCGGGTCGCCGTCCGTGCGTAGCTGAAACGTCCCGCGGAACGACCCGTATGTGTAGTAGGCGCGCGGCGGCTGTTCGCGCAGGTTCATGTATTTGGCGTCTTTCACGACCCCGATGATTTCATACTGCTGCCCGGTGAGTCTGACATTGAAGCGTTTGCCGATGGGGGTTTGCTGGCCGAAGAAGTAACGCGCCATCGCCTGATTGATCACAGCAGGGAGCGGCGGCGAATCAGCCAAATTCTGCGATGGATCGCTGCCCTTGAAGCCGGGATTATTGCCGGATGACGCAGGCCGTTCGTCTTGGGGCCCGAAGTCGCGCCCAGACAGCACCGGCATTTTCATCGTCTCGAAAAACCGGGGCCCAACCGTCAGTGAGTGGCATGCCATGTTTTCGTCAGGCCCCGGCGTATAGCCGGGAACAGTGACGTTTAAAGACACGAGATCACCGCTCAGCAGGCCGCCTGCCGAAAATGTGGCCGAACGCGCGCCCGGCAAGGCTTCCAGGCGATCTAGCATTTGTTTGTACAGGTTCGCGCGCTGCGTGACGTCGTAGCCACTGCCGGGATCAATCGAGAATTGCACTATGTTCTCATAGTTGATCCCGGCGTCGAGCGTTCTTAAATTCCGCAAGCTGCGCACGAACAGTCCCGCGCCGATGAGCAGGAAGAGCGAGAGCGCGACCTGCGTGACGACGAGCAGTTTGTTGAGCGCCATCCGCGACCGGCCTGCGCTCGCGCCGGTTTGATCTTTGAGCGATGACGTCAGATTGATCCGCGTCGCTTGCCACGCCGGCGCCAGCCCGAACAGCAACCCGGTCAAGACAGAGACTGCCAGAGTAAATGTGAGCACGCGCGCATCTGGCGTGACATCGAGGACGCCTCGGGTTTGTTGTGGAAGATATCCGACCAGCGCTTGCATACATGCGCGGGCAAACAATAAACCGGCGCCGCCGCCAAGCATTGCCAGCAGGACGCTCTCCGTGAGCAATTGGCGCACAATGCGGAAGCGTCCCGCGCCGAGCGACAGCCGCACCGCAATTTCCTTACGCCGCGAGGCCGCGCGCGCCAGCAACAGATTGGCGATGTTTACGCAGGCGATCAACAGCGTCAACGCGACGGTCATCATCAGGATCAACAGCGGGCGCTGGAACTTCTGCCGCAAATCGGTCCAACCGGCGCTCCCCGCTTCCAGCCTGAGGCGGGTCTCGAAGTGCCGCTGCCGCTGCGTCGGCGGCCAATTTGCCCCATGCGCGCCGGCGAGATCGTCGAGATGCCGCCGAAAGTACACGTCCATTTCAGTCTGCGCCTGCGCCAGACTCACGCCAGGACGCAAACGCCCCATCACTTGCTCCGTCCAGGCAATTCTCTGGCTCAAACTCGGATTGTTGAGCGCTCTGATTGGCATCCAGAGTTCAGGCCGGGTTCCGACCTCAATGCCGAAAAAGCCAGGCGGCGCGACACCGACGATGATTACCGCAGTGTTGTTGACTGTGACCCGCCTCCCCACCACTGCCGGGTCGAGGCCGAATCGGCGCTGCCAGAATTCGTGGCTGATCACCGCCGCCGGTTCCGGGCTGGCCGGGGCGCCGTCCGCTTCGGTGAGCATGCGTCCCACGACGGCGCCCACACCAAGGACGGAAAAGAAATTGCCGGACACATCTTGTCGTTGGACCGATTCTACTGCGCCGCCCGCGCCCTGTTCTGGCGCCATCAGCCGCGCCCGCCCCACATTGCCGGTTGCGATGACACCGGTGAAGGATTGATTCCGGTCGCGGACCATCTCGTAGAACGGGCGAGTCAAGAGGTAGTCCGGTCCCTGCCCCCGCACTACCGAGAAGAGCGCCAACTCATGGGCGTCTTTGACCGGCAGCGTTCTCAGCATCAACGCGTTGATCAAACTGAAGATGGCCGTGTTCGCGCCGATGCCCAATGCGAGCGAGAGCGTGGCAACCAAGGTAAACATTTTGTTTTTGAGCAGCATTCGCGCGCCATAACGCAAGTCTTGAAACATTTCGTCCTCCAATCTTCTTGGTTGCAGCAGTAGCGCATCCCAGAACGCGCCCAGGCTGCGCCGGAACAGATCGATTTTGGCGGTCCAGTCGAACCGGTTCCATTTGGCCAGCGCCGCTTCGCGGTATTCCAGCTCAGCCTCCCACTCCCTACGCCAGCGCGTGCGGAAGCGGCGTGGCACGATCGCGCTGATCAAGGCGATCAAGCGCCGCGACGGAGAAGCGCAGCGTTGTTTGTTATGATCGAGCATGTACTCGCCGCTAAGCGTCCGACGGTTTCGGCTTCTTCGCGCCGACGAAGAAGTTCTCCAACGCGCGATACCGTTTGAGCGCCTCGGCCAGCGCCGCCCGCCCATCTTTCGTCAATTCGTAATAACGGCGCGGCGACCGCTGCTCGCGCTCGGCGACATCGTCCGCCTCCCAGCGCGAGTCGCATAACCCAACCTCCTCGAACCTGCGCAGAGCCGGATAGACAGTGCCGCTCGGCAAACCAGTGACGTCAATGATGTCGAAGCCGTATTGATAGCCGTTGGCCAACGCCTGCAGGATGATCGCCGTCGTGTAACTGAGCTTGATCCCGTAGTCCAAGAGCCTACCCCCTATGTAGTGATCTATTGCCCGGCCGTAGATTACTACATAGGTCTATGCCGTCAAGTCAATTTGTGTAATGGAGGGGGCAAAAAGGCAGGAAAATTTAGAGAAGCCGCCATGCGTCTGGCGGAACTTTGTAAAGGATCCAAAACATGTTCAACTTTGATCTGGCGGCAGCCCTGCCTCCTCAACGCTCAGGAGGGCCAGCGCAGCCAGGTCTCTGTCTTGATACCCGCGCTCGATCGCGTGAAGCAGGCGTTCGCGCAGGAGATGAGCCACCGGCAGGGACGCGGCGGAGATTTCAGCGGCGGCCAGCGCGAGTCCGATATCTTTTAATCCAAGCGCCAGTCGGAAACCTGGGTCATACTGTTGTTGCAGTATCAGCCTGCCATAGTTCTGGTAAACCGGAGAGGCGAACAGGGTATTGATCAGAGTCTCCAAACAGACTTGAGGATCAACCCCGGATTTGCGCAGCAAGGCCGCCGCTTCGCTCAAGCTTTCAACTGCCGAGATCAACAAAAAATTGCCCACCAGTTTGACCATTGTTGCGGCTACCGGGTCTGTTCCAACAGCGATAGTCCGTTGCCCCATGGCGTCAAAAATCGGCTGGCATTGCGCGATTGCATCCGGATCTCCCGCCGCGATGATCAATAGTCGCGCCGCCGCCGCCGTGTCAGGGCGACCGAAGACAGGGGCGGCCAGGAACCGCTGCCCGGCTTCGCGATGGGCATGTGCGAGACGCGTCACGCAAGCGAGGCTGAGTGTGCTCATCGAGATGTGAACGCCGCCCGCAGTGAGCGCGCCCGCAACGCCGTCTTCACCGAAGACAATCGATTCCACCGCGCCGTCATCCGCCAGGCAGGTGATCACTGCGGCGCCCCTGCAAGCCTCAGCCGGAGTTTCCGCAATCAGGGCGCCTGCCGATTGCAGTTCTTCCGCCCAGCTGCGCGTGCGGTTATAAACGGTGAGGTGATGGCCTGCCCGCAGTAGGTTTCGCGCCATGGCGCGGCCCATCATCCCCAGGCCAATAATTCCGAGATCCATCTTTCGCTTCTCCTGCTCGATCCCTTTTTCATTCGCCGACCACCGCGACGGCCTCGATTTCGACCAGGTACTCTTCGCGGACGAGCTGTTTCACTACGACCAGCGTGCTGGCGGGAGGATTTTCCATGTTGATGTAACTGTTCCGCGTATCACGCAACGCCTGCAAATCAGACGCGTCTGTCAGGTAGTAGTTGAGTTTGACCACGTCTTTGAATGTGGCTCCGCCTTCTCCGAGCCGCGCCTTGAGGTTCTCAAAGACCTGTTTGACCTGCGCGCGGAAATCGCCGCTGCCCACCAGGTTTCCGTCTTTGTCGAGCGCAATTTGTCCGGCGATGTAAAGCGTGCGCCCGCCTTTTACCTCGACGACGTGCGAATAGCCCGCCGGCGCGCGATTGATGAATCGGACGTTGGTTTGTTGTTTTTCCATGGTCTCCTTCTCCTTTGTAGTTTTCTTCTGATTCACGGTTTGATTTTGCGCCCACCCGGCGGCCAAGCCGAGCAGACAAAGTAATGGCAAAAGAGCGTATTTTCTCAGGGTCATGTCAATCCACCTCTTCGGAGACTTGACAGGATTTACAGGATTGCTCAGGATTGATCTCAATTCACAAAACCCTGAGCAATCCTGTAAATCCTGTCTAAATCAGACCAAATGATATTGGCACATAAGTTCAACCACGGGGGGCACGGGGAACACGGGGATGACTATGGTTATCGCCTTTCCCCGCGATGCCCCGTGATCCCCGTGGTTCGATCTGTCCCGATGTTTGTTATTCCGATTTAGCTCCATTGGTTCTCACGCGTCGCTCATTGCGACTTGGACGACTCTTCGGAAAAGACGGCGGCCAGCCAATCGGTCACGGTTTGCGCCAGCCACGATCGACAGGCGCTGAATCCGTGATCGCTCTCTTCGTTGCGTATCAATTGAACGTTAGCGAGTTTGGCGACGGAATCCGCGTAATACGAAGGCGGGAAGATGGCGTCTTTATCCGCCGCGACCAGCAATATCGGGCGCGGCGCGAACGCGCCCAAAGAGTCTGCCGGAGACGGCAGGGCCTGCCATTGTTCCCGCAAATCCTGACCGGTAATTCCATTCAACATGCCGGCGAATTCTTCTGCCATCTCTCCGGGAAACTGGAAAGCTCTCGGCTCGATCAGCGGACTGACGCCGACAATCGCGCGAATGCGCGGGTCGGCGCCCCCACAGATCAGCGCAGGGTGTGACCCCGTGCTCGCGCCGATCAAGGCAATGCGGCCTTTGTCAACCGACTGTTGTTTCAGGACCCATTCCACCGCGGCGCGTGTATCGTCGGCCAAACCCGCCAGCGAAAACGTCCCTTCAGATCCCCAACAGCCGCGGAAATGAAAGTAGAGGCAATTCCAACCGAGGTCGCGTAGGCGATAGGCGATGTCCAGATGTTTTTCGACGCCCGGCAGACCGTGAAGCAACACGGCCGTGGGCCGAGGCGCGGCGCCTGCGGCTTTATAGAAACCGCCCAGCAACCGGCAGCCGTTCGATGTAAACGTCACGCCGTCCAAACCTGCTTCAAACTTGCCCACCTTCTTTTCCCTCTTCGATGTATTGACCAGGATGGCGCCTTCCGGGCGCCTTTACGTCCCCAACGCCGCCGTAACCAGTTCAGTGTCTAGATACTCGGTCAGCTCTTGCAGTTTGCCGTCGGAGACGCGGCAGACCCAACAATAATTATTGTTGTACGGAGTCCCCGACTTGGTAGTGACGCGACCGCGGCACTCAACTACTACGTAATCGTCTTCGGCGATGAAGCGATGCGCGGTGTTCGTATATTGATCGGCAAACTGGGCAAACAGCGGCCTCAGGAGCTCGGCGAGGACGGCTTCTTTGCCCCGATATGTCCTGGACCATTTCGTCGAGCCGATGATGGTCCAGCAGATGTCATCGGCCAGGTTTTCGACAAAGGGCTTGCCGTTGCCTTTCGCCAGCTCGGAAAAAATGTTTTGCATGAGTTGTTTGTTCTCGGCTGCGCTCATATGCATACCCCCTGCGGAAAATTGACCATGTAGTAACGACTTTAGTCGTTACGGCGCCGTAACGACTAAAGTCGTTACTACGTGGAGCCCCTCATCAATGAACGGCGGAGCCGGCCGGCGGCGTCTGAATGATTGGGTACTGGATTTCGGTCACGCCCGAATCGCCGCCTTGCGCGACGTCGCCTTGCCAATACAACTCGCGGTTCGGTCCGGCGATCGCGTAACCATTAGACTCGATCCACGACCGCGCGGCGACGTAAGCCCGCTCGCAGGTTTCGTCACTGCCTTGATGGATGACACATGCGACGACGGAGCCGGGCAGTTCGTAGACCTGCGCCCGCCCGGCGGGAGACTGAGGCTCGCGCAGAAAGAGGATCGCTTCGCAGTCTATGCTGCGCCGCCGCCCCGCACAGGTGTGCCAGATCGCCCCGCGATCGAGTGGCGCGCCACGCTGCTTGAAATCGCTGCGGAGTTCATCGAAGAGAGCATCGGCGTCGGCGTATGAGGAGAGCGTGTCACGCACCGAGGCGACCAGCAGGGGCGCGACATGCTTGACCGTGACCTCGTAATCCGGGACGCGGCCCGCCCGCTCGATCTGCGCCAGCCACGCATCGACTTCAGCCAATTGCGCCCGCCCGCGCTCGATCCGGCGCGTCAGTTCAGCCCGCCTGTTCTGGAGCGATTCCCGCACGCGATCTACAGGCAGGTCGCCTTCCAACAACTGGCCGATCTCTCCCAAAGAAAGGCCCAGTTCTTTGAAAGCCAGAATGCGATTGAGTCGCGGCAATAGCGTGGCTGAGTAGTAGCGGTAGCCGGTGTCGCGGTCAACGTAGGTAGGTTTGAGCAGCCCCACCTCGTCGTAAAAGCGCAGCGCCTTGACCGACACCCGGGCCAGTTTGGAAAAATCTCCGATCCGAAACATCTCGATCCCTCCTATTTCAGGAAACAGCTTGAATGTCTACCCGGACAGTTTACTGTCTCCCGCAACAGGAGAGTCAAGCGCGCTTCATCATTTCTTGGTCGCGGTCCACTTTCCAGCCCCTTTAGGAAATTCGCAGGCGCCTGACATCTTGGTCGGGGACTCGATCACGCCGGTAAAGGTGTTTTTGAACGGATCGCCGCTTCGATTTTTGCCCTCGACGCTGAACTCCACCTTATTACCTTTCACCGCGCCGGTGACTTTTGGCTCGCCTGACCCGCTTGTTTGAGAGCCAGTGAGCTTCTCGCCATGTTGCTTTAAGACGAACGTCATAGGGAAATTTTGCGGGCCGCCGTCCAAACTGACGGAGAACGCCCACGCCCCAGATATGTCGGCGGCGCCGGCTCGGGAGCCGACGGGCGCGAGCGCTAATCCGAGTAAAAATATGACCAACAGTTGATACTTCATACAGCTCTCCCTATATGGATGGATTGTTTGATGGGCAGACGGCTACTCACACCTGAGCGCCGCCAATGGGTCTACTCGCGTCGCACGCCGCGCCGGAATCCAGCAAGCGAGCAGCGCCACGCCTATGAGTAACAGCGGGATCACTACAAAGGTCAGCGGATCGGTCGCGCTCACGCCGTAGAGCAACTTCGCTATCAAGCGCGTCAACGCAAAGGATGCGCCCAGGCCGATGACCAGGCCGATGAGCGTCAGCGTCAGGCCTTGCCCCACGACGAGTCTGAGCAAGTCGCGCGGGTTTGCGCCGAGCGCCAGGCGGATGCCCATCTCACGCGTGCGTTCGGTCACCGCGTACGACAGCACGCCATAGACCCCGACGGCGGCCAGCGACAACGCGAGCAGTCCGAAAATCGTCAACAGCGTCGCCGCAAGGCGTTCCGTGTAAAGCGAGCCGTCTTTCTGCCGAGCCAGCGTCCCGAGGTTGTAAACGGGCAGCGTGGGATCGAGCGTTTGTACTTCGCTGCGCAAGGCGGCGAGCAGCGTTTCCGCGTCGATCGCCGACCGCGCGTGCAGAGTCATCATCGGGTCGTAGTTTTGCAGCAGCGGCTTATAGATTGTCGGGCGCGGGTCGGCGTTCAGCCCTCGCTCTTTGCTGTCTCTGACGACGCCGACGACCTGGCCGTGATTGAGCCGTCGGCCGACCGCATCTTGCCCCGGCCAATAACGGCGCGCAGCCGCCTCATTGACGATGAAGACGCGCGGCGCGTCCGCCGTGTCTTGCGCAGTAAAATCGCGCCCGCGAACGAGCGGGATTCCGAGGGTTTGGAAATAGTTCTGGCTGACGGTGTTGTGATGCGCAGGCTGCGGTTGGGAGCCTTCAACAATTGCAGGGCCGATCGAAATCAAACTGTTGTCGCTGAACGCCGCGGTAAACGCAAAGCCGACAGCCTCGACGCCGGGCAGCGCCGCGACCCGTTCGGAGAGCCGCCTAATGAACTGCCGTCCCCGCGCTTCATTGTATCCATTCTCGCCAAGATCGAACGATGCGGTCACGACCTTCGCCGGCTCGAATCCCGGATCAACCGCCTGTAATGCTCGCAAACTTTTCACGAGCAAACCGGCCCCGATCAACACCACGAGCGACAAGGTCACCTGCGCCACGACCAGCAGGTTACGCAGGCCCAATCGCCACGCCATATGCCCCTGTCCCGGCGTCTCTTCTTTAAGAGCCGCGACGAAATCAGGTTTGGAAGCAGCGAGCGCCGGAGCCAGGCCGAAGACGATCCCGGTCAGCAACGACAGACAGAGCGTGAAGCCCATCGCTCTGCCGTCAAGGCCGCCATCGAAACTGCGCGGAACGTATTTGGCTTGTTGCTGAAATCCCAACAGCAGGTCGGTCAACCAGCGCGCGACCAGCAAGCCGGCGCCGGCGCCTAACACTGACAGGATCGCGCTTTCTGTAAGCAACTGTCTCACAATGCGCCATCGTCCCGCGCCGATCGCCAGCCGGACGGCGATCTCCTTGCGCCGCGCCGAGGCCCGGGCGATGAGCAGATTTGCGACGTTCGCGCAGGCGATCAACAATACGAATCCGACCACGCCCATCAACAGTTTCAACGGCAGCGAGAGGTCTTTGACGCTGTCCATGTGCCCACGGCTGCCGTCCATCAGAACGACTTTTGCCGGACCATAAGTGTTATCGCCACTCTTACTCGGATAAGTTTTATTGGCGTCATCAGCCGGCGCCGCCAGCGCGGCCTGCGCCTGCTGGCGGTTTACGCCCGGTTTGAGCCTTCCGATCAACTGCAGCCAGCGGGCATTGCGATTGTTAAGCGCGTCGCCAATATTGGGGTAGGTCTGCTTCAACATCATGATCGGGACGTAAATATCATTCACTGTGCCGCGCGCCGTCCCCGTGAACTCCGACGGGGCGACGCCGATCACCGTGTAGCGGTAGGCGTTCAGACTGATCGTTTTGCCAATCACGGCCGGATCGGCGCCGAAGCGCCGCCGCCACAAACCGTGGCTGATGACGGCGACCGGATGCGCCCCGGGCGTGCGATCTTCCTCCGGCAGAAAGAAGCGCCCCAGCGCGGGCCGCACGCCGAGCGCGGCAAAGTAATTGCCGGAGACGATCTGCCCGATCACGCGCTCTGACTGATCGCCATCGCTCAGGCTGAAGGGCCGTTGAAAGTAAGCGGCCAGACTTGACAACACTTCATTGCGCTCGCGCAGGTCGGCGTAGAGCGGGTATGAGAAATACTCAGGAGCTCCGCCGGCGTCTACGACGAAAGTTACGAGTTGATTCGGCTGCTCGACTGGCAACGGACGAATCAACACCTTATCCAACAGAGTGAAGATGGCCGTGTTCGCGCCCATGCCGAGCGCCAACGTCGAGATGGCGATCGTCGTGAAGCCGGGGTTCCTCAACAGCATTCGCAGGCCGTAGCGTAAGTCCTGCCAGAGGATTTCCAACGACCCCAATCCCCACATCGCGCGACTGTCCTCCTTCGACAGCGCGACGCTCCCGAACGAGCGGCGCGCGGCCAGTCGCGCTTCTTCGGGCGACATCCCGTCCGCGACGTTCTGTTCGGTCTCCATCTCCAGGTGGGCGCGAATCTCTTCGTCCAGCTCCAGCTCGGAGTGATGGCGATGAATGAACCGGCGAATGATGAAGGTCAGCTCTTGCCACAAACGCATATTCGACTCTCCTCTCTACTTTCACTCGTGTTTGAGCGCCGTCAGCGGATCAACCTTCGTTCCGCGCCGCGCGGGCAAATAGCAGGCCAGCAGCGCGACAACCAGCAGCAGCAAGGCGATCGCCGTAAACGTCGCCGGATCAGTCGCGCGGACTTCAAATAACAAATCCGCCGTAAGACGCGTCAGCGACCGCGAGAGCGCAAACGCTCCGGCCAGCCCGAACGCCAGGCCGAGCAACACAGGGGCGATTCCACGCCCGATGATGAGATTGAGCACGTCTTTCGCTTGCGCGCCCAGCGCCACGCGAATTCCGATCTCCTGCGCGCGCCTCGTGACCGAATATGCGACCACACCATAGATGCCGACGGCCGCCAGCAGCAGCGCCAGCAACGCGGATACGCCCAGCAGGTTGAGTGTGAAACGGCGGCGGGCGAGTGAAGCGTCGACGATTTCCTCAACGCTCCGGGCCTGTTGCAATGGCAATGCGGGATCAATAGACAGGACAGCCTGGCGGACCGCCGCAGCGAGGCTCAGCGGATCGACGTTCGTGCGCGCCAACAAGACCGCTTCGCCCCCCACGCCGGGCCAGTAGATCGTCGGCTCCACCGGCGCGTCCAGGCCAAGGTCTTTGATGTCGGCCACGACGCCGATGATCAGGACGGGGGTGGGGTCGCCCGATCCAAAATGCATAAAGATGCGTTTGCCCACCGGGTCCTGATTCGGAAAGAAACTCCGCGCCATCGTTTCGTTGATGATGACCTTGTTGTCTTCGATGTCATCCTTTTCGTCAAAGAGACGCCCGCCGCGCCGAGCGATCCCCATCATCTCGAAGAAACGATGACCCGCCCTTCTCATTTGCGTGATTGGCTCTTTGCCCGGCTCCGGCTGTTGCCCTTCCGCTACGAATCTCGAGATGCGAAATGACGGCGCAAACAGCGCCCGATCAATCACTCCTACCTGTTCCACTCCGGGAAGCGCCTGAATACGCGGCGTCAGTCGCTGATAGAAGTCTCTTACCTGTTCATCTCTTTGATAACGGGACTGCGAAAGTTCGATCTTCAGGCTGAGAAGATGGTCGGCGCGAAACCCCGGATCGACCTGCAGCAGCTTGTTCATGCTCCTGACTAGCAAACCTGCGCCGACGAGCACGATGACCGCCAGCGCGACTTCGATCATTACCAGTGTGCGGCTGAGATTGCGCCGCCCGGCGCCGGCCGAACCCTTGCCGCCTTCCTTCAATGTTTGATTGAGATCAATGCGAGAAATTTGCAGCGCCGGCAGCGCGCCGAACAAAACGCCCGTCAACAAACTCACGCCGAAGGTAAACGCGAGCGTGCCCCAGTCAACCCCTATCGTCTCGAGACCCGGGATCTTCCCCGTCACGATTCCCAGCAAGCCCGACCGCAAAACCGGTATGCTCAAGGACGCCAGCGCAAGGCCCGCGACTCCGCCGAGGAGCGCCAGCAGCAGGCTTTCAACCAAAAGCTGTCGAACCAGGCGGCCACGCCCGGCGCCTATTGCGGCGCGAATCGCCATCTCGCGCTGTCGCCCCGCCGATTGAGACAACAACAGGTTAGAGACGTTTGCGCATGCGATCAGCAGTATGAGCGCGACGGCCGCGAAGACCAGCAAAACAATGGGGCGCAGATTGCCGGCCAAGTGATGGCGCATAGGCGTCAGTTCAACGCCCTTGTTCTTGTTGGTCGCCGGATACAATTGCCGAAGCCGCTCGGCGATGGTCTCCATCTCCTTGCGCGCCTGCTCGATCGTCACGCCTGGTTTGAGTCGCCCAATGGCTTGCACCGAATGATGCCTTCTGCTGGTGAGGTCGATCTGACTCAGATGCGACAACGGCAGCCAGAAATCAGTCTCTAGTGGATACTGTTCGCCCATCACGCCGACAACAGTGAAGCTCGCGCCGTCGAGTTGAATGCTTTTGCCGACGACGCCCGGATCATTGGCAAAGCCGCGACGCCAGAGAGATTGGCTGAGAATCACCACTCGGTTGTTAGTAGGCTGTTCTTCTTCAAGAAGAAAGTTGCGGCCGAGTATCGGCTTAAGACCGAGCAGTGGGAACAGGTCGTATGAAATCAACATACCCTGCGCCTCTACCGTCTCCCCCTGGCCAGTCAACTCCGCTTTCCCGTATCTTTTGTTCGAAAAGGCAGCCATCCCCTGAAACGACTGCGCCTGCGCGCGCCAATCCTGAAAATTCGGATATGCGCCTACGGGGCCGCGAACGTCGGGTTGCGTCTCCCAGATCATCACCAACTGATCCGCTTCAGCAAACGGCAGCGAGCGTATCAAGACGGCGTTGATAACGCTGAAGACCGCCGTATTCGCGCCGATGCCGAGCGCCAGCGTGAGAATCGCAATCAGTGTGAAGCCCTTATGCTTGAGCAGCATTCGCGCGCCGTAGCGCAGGTCCTGCCATAAGATTTCCAACGACGCCAATCCCCACATCGCGCGGCTGTCTTCCTTCGCCAGCGCCACGCTACCGAACGAGCGGCGCGCGGCCAGTCGCGCATCTTCCGGCGACATCCCGTCCGCGATGTTCCGTTCTGTCTCCATCTCCAGGTGGGCGCGAATCTCTTCGTCCAGCTCACGCTCGGCGCGACGGCGATGGATGAGGCGGCGGATGATGAAGCTCAGTTCTTGTCGCAAGCGCATAATCAACTTCCCCTCCCCGGACTTCATTACAGCGTTAACAAAGTTATCTATCTTCGGTTCAACCGCAGAGGTCGCCGCAGGCGCGCAGAGGAGAGAGTAAGCCGCTTTCCCTCTGCGTTCCTCTTCGGCGACCTCTGCGGTGAATCAATGCGCCGGAATACATTTGTTAACACTGGGTTCATGCCCTTGTCATTGCTCAAATTTTCGCGTTATCAATTAAGGCGATTCACTCGCTGCGTAGCGAAACTAGCGGGTCTACCCTGGTCGCCCGCCGCGCCGGAATCCAGGAAGCGACGAGCGATACCAGCAACAACACCGCCGCAATCCCGGCATACGTCAGCGGGTCTGTCGGGCGCACGCCGAACAACAAGGTTTCCATCCAGCGCGCCAGCGCGAACGCCGCCCCCAGTCCAATTACTACGCCGAGCAAAACCAGCTTTAACCCTTGTTTGAGGATCAGCCTGAGCACATCACGACGCCCGGCGCCGAGCGCCAACCGGATGCCGATCTCATGTGTTCGCTGTGTGACGCCGCAACTGATGACTCCGTAAACGCCGACGGCGGCCAGCGCCAGCGCGCCGACGCCGAAGACGCTCAGCAAAATCAGGTTGAAGCGCTGGCGCGCGAGCGAATCACGAAGGTATTCGGTCATCGGTTTGAGCGCGTAAACCGGCAGACTCTTGTCCAGCGAAGTCAGCGCGGTTCGCAAAGACCCGGCTACCGCGCCGGGGTCCGCTTTCGTGCGCGCCACAATCGTCATTGACCGCTGAAAAGTCTGGCTCAAAGGGTCTTGCAGGAATGGGACGTAAGCTTCCGGCGTCGGCGGCTCAGCGAGACCGAATTGCCGTACATTTCCAACCACCCCGACTATCAACAATGGGTCGCGCTCCTGGCCTTGCAGCTTGATGCGCTGGCCCAGCGGGTTCTCTCCGGGGAAATGCCGTTGCGCGAAGATTTCATTGATCACGGCGACGTTGGGAGCCCGCTTCGTGTCCGTCTCGGCGACATCGCGCCCCGCCAAAAGAGGAATGCCCATCGCTTCGAAGTAGCGCGGCGTGACGACCCGATACTCGGTTAGAGGCTGCGCCTCCTTCGCCACAGGCGGGCGCCCTTCAATTGTGAAGCTGTCGTTGGTGTTGCTTCCCCCGATTGGCAGTTCCGAAATCGCGCCAACTGATACGACGCCGGGCGCGGCCGCCGCTCGTTCCAGAAGCTGAGCAAAGGATGATGCGACGCGCTCGTCATCCGGGTATTTACTGCGCAGCAGAGTCACTCCGATTGTGAGGGCCCGGGCAGGATTGAACCCCGGATTAACCTGGTTGAGTTTGGCGAAGCTTCTGATCATCAACCCCGCGCCGATGAGCAACACGAGCGACAGCGCGACCTCGCTGATGACAAGCGCGCTGCGGAGCCGATTTCGCTGAACACCTGCGCTGGCCCGGCCGCTTTCCTTGAGCGCATCGGCGAAGATCGGTCTGGAGGCTTGCAACGCCGGGGCGAGACCGAACAGCGCGCCGGTCGCCACTGAAATTAACAACGTGAAGCCGGCCATGCGCGGGTCTATCGAAATCTCTTGCGAGCGCGGAATCGTGTCGGGACCGAAGGAGACCAGCCAGCGCACGCCCCATACGGCGATCAGCAATCCGGCGGCGCCGCCGCCGACCGCCAGCATGACGCTTTCAGTCAGCAATTGCCGCACGAGGCGAGGACGGCTTGCCCCGAGCGCGGTTCGCACGGCGATCTCTTTTTGTCGCGCGCCGGCTCGCGCGAGCAACAGATTCGCGACGTTGGCGCACGCGATCAGCAACACAAACCCGACCGCGCCCAGCAGAATGAAAAGCGCCGGCCCAATGTCGCCCACGATGACATCACGGAGCGGTTCGAGCCTCACCCCGTGGCCCGCATTCTTCTCCGGATACTGCCGCGACAGCCGTCCAGCAATGGCCGACATCTCGGCTTGCGCTTCCGCTTGCGTGACTCCGGGTTTAAGCCGCCCAACCACGCTCAGGTAGTGCGGCCCCCGGTCTAGCTTGGCAGGATCAATCGACAGAGGCCGCCAAAGCTCCGCCCGGTTTGGAAATGAGAAACCGGCGGGCATCACGCCGATCACCGTATAAGCCGCTCCGCTAAGCTCGACTTTTCGTCCAAGCGCGTTCGGATCCGCGCCGAAGCGGTTCTGCCATATTGCGTGGCCGAGCACGACTACGCGATAGCGCCCCGGCAGTGTCTCCTCCGCCGTAAAGACGCGGCCCAGAATCGGGTTCGCCCGAAAAAGGGCAAACGTCTCCGGCGTGACAAGCCCCACAGGCGTGTCCCGCGTTCCGTCGCCGGTGTCGAGGAACATATTGCCGCTTTGAAAAGCCGCCAAGTGTTCGAACGATCGATTCTGCTCATTCCAGTCGAGGAATTCCGGTAGCGACGTGGGCGCGGTCGGCAACTGCGGTATAGTGTCCCATAGCCACATCAGACGTTCAGATTCGGCGTAGGGCAAAGGTCGCAGCAACACCGCATTGACCACGCTGAAAATCGCCGTGTTCGCGCCGATCCCGAGCGCCAGCGTCAAGACGGCGATCGTCGTGAAACCGGGGTTCTTCAAAAGCATTCGCAGCCCGTAGCGCAGGTCCTGCCATAAGATTTCCAACGACCCCAATCCCCACATCGCGCGGCTGTCCTCCTTCGACAGCGCTAAGCTCCCGAAAGAGCGGCGCGCGGCCAGTCGCGCTTCTTCCGGCGACATTCCCTCCGCGATGTTCTGTTCGATCTCCATCTCCAGGTGGGCGCGAATCTCTTCGTCCAACTCCCGCTCGGCTCGACGGCGATGGATGACACGGCGAATGATGAAGCTCAACTCTTTGCGCCAGCGCATACTCAACTCTCCTCTCCGGCGGGCTTCATAATGCGGGCGATGGCCGCGTTCAGCCGCTCCCACTTTGAGGTTTCATCGAGGAGCTGCTTCTTGCCCGCCTTGGTAAGGCGGTAGTACTTCGCGCGGCGGTTGTTCTCCGAAGTCCCCCACTCCGCCGTGACCCAGCCCCGGCGCTCCAGCCGCTGCAGCGCCGGGTAGAGCGAGCCGTGATCCACTTTCAACACTTCCTCCGACGTCTGTTTTATGTAATGCGCGATGTTGTGGCCATGCAGCGGGCCGAAGAGCAGAGTCCGCAGGATCAACATGTCGAGCGTGCCCTGGAGGAGGTCGACACGGGTTTGTTTTCCAGCTTTGTTTTCTTTAGACATAACGCCTCCGGTAGATTTTCGACCGGAGTATCCGGCGGCTCAGGTAGAATGTCAATGGGAGATGGGTAGAATGTCAATGGGAGAGGCGATTTTTCGGCCCGCGCGCGCGCCCGGCGTCTACTTCATTGGAAATTTTCCTCTTACGCGAACTGGCCGGGAATTGAAGGGCGTCAGAGGTTACGGTACGGGGAGCGTCAGCGACCTGATCATCGATCAATAGACCTCTCAATCGGAGCTCAGGTCGCTGACGCTCCCCGTACCGTATCGCTGGGCGTGCGCTGGGCGCGAACATCATTAGGTATATAGGTATAAATGACGGATCAGCTTTAGAACCCGTCCCCGAAACCTAATATTGCTGATGAAACGAGAGCTGAACTTGTAGACGATCTCACGCGCTATGCATTGACATTCTAGGTCTCCCTGCATACCCTACACCTAGAATTTCTAAGTGTGGCCAATAAGCGACGCGGATTTGGAGGCGCCGTTTGACCCAACCGAAGGCGGATCTCCTGCAGGGGACGCTCGACATGCTCATCCTCAAGGCCCTCAGCTTAGGGCCGCTCCACGGCTACGGCGTCATCCAGCGCGTTCGGCAGTTGTTCGACGAACTGCTTGAGGTCGAGCAAGGCTCTCTCTACCCGGCGGTCTACCGGACCCCGGCAGCGCGGCTGGATCAGTTCCAAGTGGGGAGTGACCGAGACCGGAGGCCGGGCCAATTTCTACACGCTGACGAAGGCGGGGAGTAAGCGACTTACCGTTGAGGAAGAGAGTTGGGACCGGCTCGCCCTGGCCATTGCTAAGGTCAGAAAAGCAGTCTGAGGAGGCTGATGATGGAATGGTTCAATATTATCAGGTCGCGGCTACGCGCCCTCTTTCGGCGCGAAAGCGTCCTGCGGGACATTGAAGAAGAATTGCGCATCCACGTCGAGATGGAGACGGAGATAAATATCAAGCGAGGTATGCCGCCAGACGAGGCGCGAGCCGTCGCTCTGAAAAGTTTCGGCGACCTGGGCCGGAACACTGAACGCGGCTATGACATTCGCGGCGGGGGCTGGATAGAAACGCTCTGGCAAGACCTGCGGTACGGCGCGCGAATGTTGCTTAACAGCCCTGGATTTACCGCGACGGCGCTGTTCACCCTGGCTTTAGGCATTGGAGCGAACATTACCATCTTTAGTGTGGTCAACGCTGTTCTGCTGCGTCCGCTGCCTTATCCGGAGGCTGATCGCCTGGTCTATCTCTGGTCCGAAGCGCCAATGCAGAATATCAGAGAGAGGGCTTCGGCCTACGCCAATTTTTCAGAATGGCGCAATCAGAACAAGTCGTTTGAAGATTTAGCCGCCCTTGATCCGACTGTAGTGACTTTAACCGGCGCGGCTGAGCCGGAACAAGTCATGAGCATTCGCGCCTCGGCGAATCTTTTTTCGCTACTGGGCGTGAGGCCTTTGCTTGGCCGCACTTTCACGGCCGATGAAGAGCAACAGAAGGTGCGAGTCGTGGTCTTGAGCCACGGCTTATGGCGCCGCCGATTTGGCGCGTCGCCAGGCATCCTGGGACAGACGCTCGAGATTGACGGCGTCAGTTCGCAGGTGATCGGGGTGATGTCGGAGAGCTTTTTACCCGATGGAGAAAATCGAATATGGGAGCCGCATACGCTATTTCCCGATTGGGAGGCGCAAAAAGCGCAGCGCGGTACTGGCTCGTGGCAGGTGGTCGGACGACTCAAGCCGCAGGTCTCGCTCGAGCAGGCGCAGACGGAAATGAGCGCCATTGCGCAGCGGCTGGAGCAGGCTTACCCGGACGCGAACAAAGGCCTGGGGGTCAATTTAGTCCCGATCCAGCTTCAGTTCACTGGCAGTAATGTGCGTTTAGCCCTCTGGATGTTATTTGGCGCGGTTGTTTTGGTGCTGCTCATTGCCTGCACGAATGTCGCCAATTTAATGCTGGCGCGCGGCATTGCGCGAGAACGCGAGATGGCCATTCGTATGGCGCTGGGAGCGGGCAGAATGCGACTCGTTCGACAACTGCTCACGGAGTGCAGCCTGCTGGCGCTGTTGGGCGGGGCAGTGGGTCTTTTAATGGCGGTGTGGGGCATCCAGGCGCTCAAGAGCTTCGGCCCGCCGAACCTTCCCCGTTTGGACGGCGTTGCGATTGATACCAGGGCGCTGGCCTTCACCACCATCGTTTCATTATTGACCGGCCTGCTGTTCGGCCTGGCGCCAGCTTTGAAGATTTCGCAGACACAGCCCGGCGCGGCGCTCAAAGAACGCCGGAGCGCGAGCGGCGGGTTATTGGTCATCACTGAGTTCGGCCTGGCAGTGCTGCTGCTCGCGGGCGCGGGCCTGCTCCTGCGCAGCTTCAGCAAGCTGCAAGCAGTTGACCCTGGGTTTGATCCGGCACAGGCGCTGACCATTCAGCTTACCCCTGCGCGCAATAGCACGGCCGATCAATGGCGCGTCTTTTACGGGCAGCTGAGCGAACGGGTCGCCGCGCTGCCGGGCGTTGAGGCAGTCGGCCTGACCAGTGAGATTTTCATCAGCGGTAATCCTGACGGGCTGATCACCGTTGAAGGGGCTGCGCCGGAAGTTGCGGCAACAGCGCGCATTCCATTTAGACGAGATGTGATCAGCGAGGGCCTCTTTCGAACCCTGCGCGTCCCCTTGCGCACGGGGCGCTTTTTTAACTCGCAAGACAATCCAGGAGCTGTCCCGGTAACCATCATCAATGAAACGATGGCGCGCCGGTTCTGGCCCGGCGAAGAGGCGCTGGGTAAGCGATTCAAACTAGGGCCAGCACAGTCAGATAGTCCGTGGTTGACCGTAGTCGGAGTCGTTGGCGATATGCGCCGCCAGAATCTGGAACGCCAACCCATCGCGCAAATTTTCCGGCCCTACCTGCAAAGTTCGCAGCGCAGGATGATTTTATTGGCCCGCACGACGGGGGAACCTACCCAGCTCGCGCCGCTCGTGCGCAATGAGATTCGCGCGCTTGATAAAACCGTTTTGGTCAACGGCGTCGGGACGTTGGAGAGCCTGCTCGCCAGAAACGTGGCCCAAAGGCGCTTTCAAACCTGGCTGCTGACGCTGTTTTCTGCGCTGGCGCTGTTGCTGTCCGCCGTCGGCATCTACGGGCTGATTCATCAATCAGTCGCCCTGTGTACCCGCGAGATTGGGACGCGCATGGCGCTCGGCGCACAGCCGCGCGATGTGCTGCGCTTGGTCATCGGTCAAGGGATGAGTCTGGCTCTTTGCGGCGTCGGAATTGGCTTGCTGGCCGCCTTTGGCTTAACGCGAGTTTTGACTGGTCTACTGTTTGGCGTGACGGCCACGGATCCAACGACTTTTATTGCGACCCCATTATTACTACTGCTGGTGGCCTTGCTGGCATGCTACCTGCCGGCGCGCCAAGCCACCAAGGTAGATCCGCTGGTGGCGCTGCGTCACGAATGAATCAGGCTCAATAATGCCCACTATTCGCAGCGGAGCGCGATCATCGGGTCGACTTTCGTCGCCCTTCGCGCCGGGACGAGGGCGGCTAGCAAGGCGACGGCGATCAGCAAGGCGGCGACGACTGCGAACGTGAGCGGGTCGGTCGCGCTCACGTCGAAGAGCAGATGTGCGATCAGCCTGGTCAGAGCCAAGGCGCCCGCGAGCCCGATGGCGACTCCGAGCGACACAAACCTCATTCCCTGCCCGATGATCAACCGCAACACGTCCTTGACCTGCGCCCCGAGCGCGATCCGAACGCCGATCTCCGGGACGCGCTGACTCACAGCGTACGCGGTCACGCCGTAGACGCCCAGCGCCGCCAACAGCAGCGCGACGATGGCGAAGGCGGCGAAGAGAGACAAAGAGAAGCGGCGACGGTCGAGCGAGGAGGAGAAGATTTGATCGAGCGTGCGGAAGTTGACGGGCACGTCGCGATTGATGGATTGGACGACGTTGCGCAGCGCCGGAATCAGCGATTCAGGCTCCACCTGCGCGCGAACCACGACGGCGAAGTCCCAGGCCTGGCGCGGCCGCTGCAGATAATGGACGTAAACGGTCGTCTCGATCTTCTTGTCCAGCCCGTATTCGCGCACGTCGCCGACGACGCCGACGATGCGCAATAACTTGTGATCGCCGTCCATATTGCCATATTGAATCATGTGGCCGAGCGGGTCTTCGTTCGGGAAATGGCGGCGCGCCAACGCCTCGCTGATCAACGCGACCTGTTGCGTGTTGGGGCCGTCGGTCTGATCGAAGAGCCTCCCGCGCAGGAGCCGGACGCCCATCGCGTCGAAATAACCCGGACTGGCGACGCGGAATTCTCCGTAGCCTTTCCGGGCCTCATTGTCGTCAATCAGAAACCCGCCGTCCGCTCCCCCGCCCGTCATTGGCAGACCGTTCACGCCACCGATAGCCGTGACACCAGGCAGCGCGCCGGCGCGCTCGATCAGTTGTTGATAAAAACTCGCCCGGCGCCGGGCCGAGTCTTCTCCTCCGAATTCGGGCGGCGACATCTCTATCGCCACGGCGCTCTCAGTTCGGAAGCCGGGATCGATCTGCAGGAGCTTAAGAAAGCTCCTGACCAGCAGCCCCGCGCCGACCAGCAACACCATCGTCAAGGCCACTTGCGCCGTTACGAGCAACCCGCGCAACCGCTGGCTCGAGGCGCTTGCCGATTGGGCGCGACCGCCCTCTTTCAACCGCTCGCTCAGATCGCGCCCGCCGAAGCGAAGGAGCGGCAGCAAGCCGAGCGCGACAGCGACCAGCGACGAAAGGGCGAATGTGAAGACCAGGGCGCGGGCATCGACGCTGATCTCATCAGCGCGCGGCAATTTCCCATGATTTAAATTGATCAGCGCATCCACACCCCAGAACGAGATCAACATGCCCAAGGCCCCGGCAGTCAGCGCCAGCGCCAGATTCTCGACGATCAACTGCCGCGCCAGGCGCCAACGGCTCGCGCCCATTGCCGCTCGCACAGTGAACTCGCGTTGGCGCGCCGTCACCTGCGCCAGGACCAGATTGGCGACGTTGGCGCATGCGACGAGCAGCAGAAACGCCACCGCCGCCATCATCGCCAGCAAGCTCTGCCTCGCCTCGCCGACCAGCGACTCCTGCAGCGACGTCGCGGCCATATCAACCATATCAATATCCGTGACGTTCTCCTGTCTGATTTGTTTGCCGACCGCGCTCAAATCGGCGCGCGCCTGCTCCGGAGTCACGTCGTCGCGCAATCGCGCAATCACGCGCTTGCCGTGCGACGTGCGCGAGGGCGACGAAGGGTGAGGCTCAATCGGCAGCCAGACTTCCACCTCGTTGGGAAAGTTGAACCCGCGGGGCATGACGCCGACGACCGTATAGCTCATATCTCCGATGCGAAGCGGCGACGCCGCCAAATCCCCTCGTCCGCCGAGCAGCCTCTGCCAATACCCATAGCTCACCACAGCGACCGGACTGGCGCCGAGCTTGGATTCTTCCGCGAGGAAGCCGCGCCCGATTTCAGGTCGCGAGCCCAACACTCTGAAGAAATCCTGCGAGACGTAAGCGCCTCGCGCCCGAACCGGCTCGCTGCCGCCCAGAATCGTGACTAAAAACGCGACGTATTCGGCCGCCCCGTCGAGAGTCTTATTGCGCGCCCGCAGGTCCAAAAAGTTCGGCTCGGCGAATGTCCTCTGACCGCCCTTTGCATCCACCTCACTGACGCTGATGATCCGCTCCGGTCGCGGAAACGGGAGCGAACGCCACAACACCGCGTCGACGACGCTGAAAATAGCCGTGCAGGCGCCGACGCCGAGCGCCAGCGATAAAACCGCCACTATCGTATAGGCGGGCCGCTGCCAGAGGATTCGCAGCGCATATTTGAAATCGCGCCAAATCATTTTGATTGTTTCTCCTTCGTAAAAAGTTCCTTCCCGTTGTTGATCATGCGCTCACTGGTTTTGTCTTGCGAAAATCAGGTTGCGAATCTGTGGCGCCCGGAGCGAAAAGCCGCTGGTCTTTCCCCATGCATCGCGTTGAAACACGAACTGCCAGGCGCCATTCGACTTACTCTCGCCGGAGCGCGACCAGCGGGTCCACTTTCGTCGCCCGACGCGCCGGAATCCAGCAAGCCAGTAGCGCGACTGTGACAAGCAACAGCGCGATCAGACCGAACGTCATTGGATCGGTCGCGCTCACGTCGAACAGCAAAGTGGACATCAAGCGCGTCAGCGCTAAGGCGGCGGCCAATCCCACCGCCACGCCAATCAGTGTCAAGATCATCCCATGCCCTATCAGCAACCGCAGCACGTCATACCGTCCCGCGCCCAACGCCATCCGAATTCCGACCTCGTGTGTGCGTTGCGTGACCGAATAACTTAGAACGCCGTAGATGCCGACCGCGGCCAACAGCATCGCCACCGCCGCGAAAACGCCGAGCAGCAGCATGGAAAACCGCTGTTGCGCAATGGAAGTTGAAAGAATCCTGTCGAGTGTCATGACGTCGGCGATGGGCTGCTCTTTATCAATCTGCAAGACCGCGTTGCGAATCGCCGCGGTAAGGTTGGCAGGGGCGACCGTCGTGCGCGCGACCAGCGTCATGTAAGAAAAAGTCTGCTGCGTGTAAGGCTCGTAAGTCTGCAAGGGGGTCGCCTGATCCAGGCCATACTGCTTCACATCCCCCACGACGCCGACGATCTCGTACCAGTCCGGATTGGGATTGTCGTCTCCGGTGTCAAACGTGATGCGTTTGCCGACGGGGTCTTCGTTCGGGAATAAATTCTTCGCCATCGTCTCGTTGATGACGGCGACATGCGGCGAGTCTTTGGCGTCACGCTCGGTGAACAGCCTGCCGCGAAGCAGCGGGATGCCCATCGCTTTGAAATAATCGGCGCTCGCCGAGTAAAAGTTCGTGCTCTGGCCCGCGCCCGGCGGCAGCGGCGGACGGCCCTGTATCTTGAAGGCTTGCACGTAATCGCCGCCCAGGGGCATGGAGTGGCTCGCGCCCGCAGCCTGCACGCCCGGCAAGGCGCTGACCTTTTCAAGAAGTTGTCGGAAGAAGGCGACCCGCTGATTTTCTTCCGGGTATTTGCTTCGCGGCAGCGAAACCGACAGCGTCAGCGCGTTGTCGGGATTAAAGCCAGGGGCGACCTGCTGCAATCGCCAGAAGCTTTTGATGAGCAAGCCGGCGCCTACTAGAAGGGCCAGCGCCGATGCGACCTCCAGCGTGACCAGCGCGCTGCGGACGAGTTGGCGTCGCCCGCCTTCGGTCGAACCGCGTCCCGCGTCTTTCAACGTCTCGTTCAGGTTCGGCCTGGAGGACTGCAGCGAGGGGGCGAGCCCGAAGACCAATCCCGTCAGCAACGTGATCGCGGCGGTGAAAGCGAGCGCGCGGCCGTCGAGCGACACGTCACTCATACGCGGCAAGTCCTGCGGCGCCAGCTTCAACAATAAGTACGCGCCCAATTGGGCCAACAACAACCCCGCCGCCCCGCCCGCGGCCGAGAGCAACACACTCTCGGTCAACAGTTGGCGGACGATCCGCGCCCGGCCCGCGCCGAGCGCCGCGCGAATGGCGATCTCTTTTTGCCGCTCGGCGGCGCGCGCCAACAGCAGGTTCGCCACGTTGGCGCAGGCGATCAACAGCACGAAAGCGACCGCCACGAGCAGGACCAGTAAGGCCGGTTTGATGTCTCGGACAATAAATTCCAGCATCGGCATGAGCTTTACGCTCCAACCCGTATTGGTTCCGGGGTATTGCGCGGCCAGCCGCCCCGCAATGGCTATCATCTCCGCGCGCGCCTGATCTACGGTGACGCCTGGCTTGAGCTGTCCGACGACTGAGATGTAATGACTGCCGTGACTCTGGGCCTCCTGAGCGGTGAACGCCGCCGGCGTCCAAAGGTCCGGATTCCCGCCGAATCGAAAGGTCGCGGGCATCACCCCGATCACGGTGTAACTCTGGCCGCCGAGAGTGATGGTCTGGTTCAAGACTTTGGGATCGCCCCCGAACCGCCGCTGCCACAAGCCGTGGCTGAGCAGCGCGACGTTGGCGCGTCCGGGTTGATCTTCTTCGGGCAAAAAGACCCGGCCTATCTGCGGTTGCGCGCCGAGCATCGCGAAAAAACCGTCGGTGACGCGCAAGCCCGTTACCTGCTCCGGATCGCCTGCGCCGGTCAGATTGAACGAAGCGCCACGTAATGAAACCAGCCGCTCAAAGACGGTGTTCTGCCGCTTCCAATCAAGGAAGTTACCCGGCGAAACAGAGAACTCTGGGAATTGCGGCAACTTCATTTCGCGGATCATCACCAACCGATCCGGCTCCTTGAAAGGCAGCGGTCGCAAAAGCACGGCGTTCACGACGCTGAAAATCGCCGTGTTCGCCCCGATGCCGAGCGCCAGCGTGATGACGGCAACCAAAGTGAATCCGGGATTCTTCAGCAACATTCGCGCGCCGTAGCGCAGGTCTTGCCATAGCGTCTGCATAGTTCCTCCCAAAAGGCTAGGGCAAACTGGCCGCTTTGCCTTAACTCCTTTGATGCGGTCTTTCGGGAAAACCAGGCAAAGCGGCCGGTTTGCCCTACTCTCGCGCCGTAACTTTCATACTTTCATGGCATCAGAAACGACTTTTATTTCCAAACATCGTGCCATAGCTGTGGCGAGACTAACTATTGGGATCAAGCGATTTGGGGGCGCCTTCGCTGTAGATGAGGTCGCTTCGAGTGTGCGCTTCTGGGAAAGATGAATCCCAAAATCGGATTAGACGCATCGCGCCTCCATCAGGCCGGTCATATACTCCGCGTCATTCCGAATCAGTGCCTCGAGCGGTGGCAAGCGTGGCTTGATGAGCAAGAGCGCTCGCTACTGCTCGCGGTACTGATCTACAGGTTCTCTACAATAAACTTCAGCATCATCTCGCGCATGTGCCTGAACAGGCGAGGATCGATCACCCCGTGGCGGGATTTCGGGTAGGTCATGAACTCGAATTGCTTGCCGGCCTTTTGCAACTCGTAAATGAACTGGATCGAATTCTGCAGAGGAGTGGTGGGATGGCCCGTAACATTGTTTAGGCCTCCGTCTCATTCAAACAAATCAGGCTGCTCTTTTGTGATGCGGGCGTAAAGGGGCTGGAACTGGAACCAGCCGGCGATCGCGGAACCTACCTGTTGGCAGGTGAGTTTGGCGTTGTCGTGTTCGATCAGTCGCATTTCGCCGGCGCCCTGGGCCAACAACTGCGCATGGCAACTGCGCTCCATCGTAATGAACCACCAGGCGGCCTCGTCGACCGTCCGGCCGACGGTCAGCAATCCGTGGTTGCGCAGGATGACGGCTTTGTATTGACCGAGCGCGGCGGCAATGCGCTGGCCTTCGACCGGGTCGTAAACCACTCCGGTGTAATCGTCGAAGACGCCGTGGTCTTCATAGAACGCGCAGGCGTCCTGCGTGACCGGGTCGAGCAGGCGCCCCAAGGCCGACCACGATTTGCCGTACATCGAATGCGCGTGGGCGGCGGCCACACAATCGGGGCGCGCCGCGTGAACCGACGAGTGGATGGCGAAAGCGGCGACATTGACCGCGTATTCTCCCTCGATGACCTCGCCTCTATGATTGACCAGGACAAGGTCGGACACACGAATCTGGCCGAAATCCATCCCGAAGGGGTTGACCCAGAAATGGTCTTGTTTTTCGGGGTCCCGCGCGGTGATGTGTCCCGCGACGCCTTCGTCAAACCCGAATTTGGCGAAGAGGCGGAAGGCGGCGGCCAGCCGCTGTTTCCGATGCAGCCGCTCCTCCTCGACCGAATTAAAAGTCGGCGGCATCGGCAAATTGAAAGGGCGGGATGGGGTGATCATCGCTTCATCTGGCACAGGGTTCTCCTTTCATTTAAGCGCGCTGATAAAAATTCCCAGGTTTAATCGGCTGTCATTGTTCATTGTTCATTGTTCATTTGATATTTGTCATTGCCAGGAAATCGCCGGATGTTCATCGGGCATTAACTTATCTGCTCCCCTGCAATAACAAATGACAAACATCAAATGACAAATGAACAATGAACTTTCTGCAAATCTTTTGCCTCACTGCTTATTGGCAATCCACCGCCCCCTCGCGCCGGTAACTCTGGTACCAGACGTTCGGCGCGTAAGACCTCTCTGTCAACATGGGCTGCCGTCCCCCGTCCAGATCGATTCCTGAGATGGAGAGGCGGTATCTGATCTTGATCTCGCTCATCACTTCACGCTCGAACCGTTCGCGCAAACCGGGGTGTACGCCCGGCGAGCCAGGCCCGCCGGGTTGGATGTAAGCTTTCGTTTGCAAGCAGAAGGCGCCTTT
>Ga0209382_10001304_pt1 | contig 39483 bp, 38 predicted proteins | sample SoiMetdeltSBSDD5_FD_187599 | JGI IMG/M metagenome (GOLD analysis project Ga0209382, IMG submission 187599) | Bulk soil microbial communities from a Populus tree surrounding site in Tennessee, USA - Soil MetaG P. deltoides SBSDD5 (SPAdes) (version 2) | ecosystem: Environmental > Terrestrial >... | reverse complement strand
GGGCCTGCGCCGCGAGCGCGACAAGCTGGAGCGGAGCTTGGGCGGCATCAAAGAGATGGATTCGCTGCCGGACGTGCTGTTCGTCATCGACGTCGGTCACGAGAAGATCGCGATCCACGAGGCGAAGAAGCTCGGCATCCCGGTCGTTGCGGTCGTCGACACCAACTGCGCGCCGGACGACGTGGATTACGTCGTGCCGGGCAATGACGACGCAATGCGTGCGATCGCGCTGTATGCCGAGGGCATTGCCGACGCGGCGCTCGACGGCAAGTCGGCGCTGCCGGAAGTGCCGACCGGCGAAGACGAATTCGTGGAGCTCGACGAGGAAGGCAAGCCGAAGCCGAAGACCGGCGCCCCTGCGCCGCGTCGCGGCCGTCCGGCCGCCGTGCGCAAGAAACAGGCGCCGCGCCGCCGCGTGCCGGAGAAGATGCCGGAGGGCGAGCCGGTCGAGGAGGTCGTCGCTGCCGAAGTCGACGACGTCGAGGCGGATGTGTCGCCCGAAGAGTTCATGGCGCGTCGCAAGGCTGCGCTCGCCAAGCGTAAGCCCGCGGCACCCGGTGGCGGAGCACCCAGCGGCGGAGCACCGAGCGGCGGAGCACCGAGCGGCGGAGCACCGAGCGGCGGAGCACCGAGCGGAGGAACGGAGTGATGGCTGTTACCGCTGAAGCAGTGAAGACGCTCCGCGAACGGACCGGCGCGGGGATGATGGAGTGCAAGAAGGCGCTCGTCGAGACCAATGGCGACCTGGATGCCGCAGCCGAGCTGATGCGCAAGACCGGCCTGGCGAAGGCCGACAAGAAAGCCACGCGTATCGCGGCGGAAGGCGTCGTGGCGATCGAGCGCTCCGGCGACGGTCGCCGCGCGGTGGTCGTCGAAGTGAACTGCGAGACCGATTTCGTAGCACGCGAGAAGGACTTCCAGAACTTCGCCACGGCAGTCGCGAAGGCGGCGCTGGCGAAGCGCCCGGCGAATCTCGAAGCGTTGCTGGCGGCGCCGCTCGACGGCGGTCAGTCGATCGATGAGACACGCCGCGCGCTGATTGCGAAGATCGGCGAGAACATCGGCGTCCGCCGCTTCACGGTCGTCGAGGCGCCGGCTGTAGTCGGCGCGTACCTGCACGGCACGCGGATCGGCGCGCTGGTGGCGATGAAGAGCGGCGACGAGGCAGTCGCCAAAGACATCGCCATGCACGTCGCTGCCATCAATCCGGCATTCATTTCTTCCGCCGACGTGCCGGCCGACGAGGTGGCGCGCGAGCGCGCGGTTTTCGTCGAACAGGCGAAGAGCGATCCGAAGACCGCGGGCAAGCCCCAGGAAATCGTCGCCAAGATCATCGAGGGCAAGGTCCGCAAGTGGCTCGGCGAGATCACGCTGCTCGGCCAGCCGTTCGTCAAGGAGGACAAGCAGACGGTGGAGCAGTACCTGAAGAACGCCGGCGGCGAGGTGGCCGCGATCGTGCGTTACGAGGTCGGTGCCGGCATCGAGAAGAAACAGGAAGATTTTGCAGCCGAGGTGCGCAAACAGGTCGAAAGCTCCAAGTCCGCGCACTGAGAATCGACTCAAGAACCCCGCCCCGGCGGGGTTCTTTATAATGCGGCACGCCCACTAGGAACCGCTCATGGCAACCAGCAGCAACCCCCTCAGCGAGCAACCGGCGCCGGCCCCCTCCGGATTGCGGCGCATCCTGCTCAAGCTGTCAGGCGAGGCGCTGATGGGTCAGGAGGACTACGGCGTCGATCCGAAGATGCTGAAGCGCGTCGCGCTCGAGATTCGCGAGGTCATGAGCCTCGGCATGCAGGTCGCGGTCGTGATCGGCGGCGGCAACATCTTCCGCGGCGCCGGCCTGGCGCGTGCCGGCATGGACCGGGTCACTGGCGATCACATGGGCATGCTCGCCACGGTCATGAATTCGCTGGCGATGCAGGACGCCGTCGAGGCGCTCGGCCTGCACGCGCGCGTGATGTCTGCGATCCGGATCAACGAGGTATGTGAGGAGTACATCCGACGTCGCGCGGTGCGCCACCTGGAGAAGGGGCGCGTCTGCATCCTCGCCGCGGGCACCGGCAATCCGTTCTTCACCACCGACACTGCAGCGAGTCTGCGCGCGATCGAGATCAATGCCGACCTGCTGCTGAAAGCCACCAAGGTCAACGGCATCTACTCCGACGATCCGATGAAGAACCCGCAGGCGACGCGCTATGCGCGCCTGACCTTCGACAAGGTTTTGACCGACCGCCTCAACGTGATGGATGCGACGGCGATCGTCATGTGCCGCGACAACAACCTGCCGCTGCGCGTGTTCGACCTGACGAAGCCGGGCGAGCTGCTGCGCATCGTGCGCGGCGAGGACGTCGGGACGCTGGTCACCAATTCGTAGCTGGGAGAACGCCCATGCTGGAAGACGTCAAGAAAGACGCCAACGAGCGCATGAACAAGTGCGTCGCGGCGCTGAAGAACGAGCTGAAGAAGGTGCGCACCGGCCGCGCGCACACCAGCCTGCTGGAGCACATCCGGGTCGAGTACTACGGTAACCACGTGCCGCTCAACCAGGTTGCCAACCTCGGCGTCGAGGATTCGCGCACGCTGACCGTTACTCCGTGGGAGAAAACCATGGTGCAGGTGGTCGAGAAGGCGATCATGACGTCCGACCTCGGGCTGATGCCGAACACCGCCGGTTCGGTGATCCGCGTGCCGATGCCGCCGCTGACCGAGGAGCGCCGGCGCGACCTCACCAAGGTCGTGCGGCACGAGGCGGAGAACGCGCGGGTCGCCGTGCGCAATGTGCGCCGCGACGTGATGAACGAGCTCAAAGAGATGCTCAAGGAGAAGCTGATCTCGCAGGACGACGATCGGCGCGCGCACGATGAAGTGCAGAAGCTGACCGACCGGCACGTCGCCGAGATCGACCAGTTGCTCGCCGAAAAAGAAAAAGAGCTGATGCAGGTCTGAATGGCGAAGACCGCAGAGCTCAGCGGCGTGCCGCGGCACATTGCCGTCATCATGGACGGCAATGGGCGCTGGGCCGCTGCGCGCGCGCTGCCGCGCCCCGCCGGCCATCGCATGGGCGTCCGCGCCGTGAAGAAGATCGTCGAGAATTGTGCGCAACGCGGCGTGGCAGTGCTGACGCTGTTCGCGTTCTCGAGCGAGAACTGGAAGCGGCCGAAGGAAGAGGTGTCGATGCTGATGAGCCGCTTCCTGCAGGCGCTCGACGACGAAGTCGCGGATCTGCACAAGAACGGCATTCGCCTGACCTTCGCCGGTAATTTGCAGCAGCTGTCGCCAGCGCTGCGCGAGCGCATGGATGCGGCAACTGCGCTCACAGACGGCAACAGCAAGATGACGCTCGTCATTGCCATTGCGTACGGCGGCCGCTGGGACATTGCGTCCGCGGCACGTCGCCTCGCCGAGCGCTGCGTTGCAGGTGAGCTGCACGCCGACGCCATCGACGAGGCACTGCTCGGCGAGCAGCTGGCGCTGGCGGGGTTGCCCGATCCGGATCTGCTGATCCGCACTGGGGGTGAGCAGCGCATCAGCAACTTCCTGCTGTGGAACCTCGCGTACACCGAGCTGTACTTCTGCGACACGCTGTGGCCCGACTTCGACGAGCGCGAGCTCGACGCCGCCATCGCCTATTTCAGCAGCCGCCAGCGTCGTTTCGGGCTCGTGCCCGAGCAGGTCGGGACCCGCTGATGCTGCGCGAGCGAGTCATTACGGCGTTGATTCTCGCCACGCTCGTGCTGCTGGTGATCTTCCTGCTGCCGCACGTGGCGACGATGGCAGCGCTCGCGTTACTGGTCGTGGCGGCGGCGTGGGAGTGGTCGGCGTTCCCGCGCTTCACACAGCATTCAGCCAGGGTCTTCTATGTAGCGTTCGTAGCCGCGTGCGTCGCGGCGACGTGGTGGTTTGGCGTCGAACGCGAGGAGATGGGCCGCCTCATCCAGGCGGCGCTGGCATGGTGGGTATTCGCATTAGTCTGGGTCGCGGTCGCACCTGCGCGGGTCAATCGCGTTACGGCTGCGGGCGCTGGCCTGCTGGTGCTCGTGCCGGCGTGGCTTGCGTTGGCGCGCTTGCACGCGGCCGGGCCTCAGCTGCTGTTGTTCCTGATCCTGCTGGTCGTCGCTGCAGACGTCGGTGCATATTTCGCCGGCCGTCGTTTCGGCCACAACAAGCTCGCGCCGCGGGTCAGCCCAGGCAAGACCTGGGAAGGCGTGCTGGGCGGCTTCGTTGCTGCGGCGCTGATGGCCGCCGTCGGTGTGTGGTGGTTCGAAGTCGACGCGCCGCGATTTCTGGCCCTCTGCATCGTCGTCGTCGTGGCTTCGATCATCGGCGATCTCACGGAAAGCCTGTTCAAGCGTCACGCCGGGTTGAAGGACAGTGGCCGGCTGTTGCCGGGACATGGCGGCCTGCTCGACCGCGTCGACAGCGTGACTGCTGCAGCACCGGTCTTCCTGATCGGTCTCGAGCGCCTGGGGCTGCTGCGATGAGCGCGCCGATGCGCGTCGCGGTGCTGGGCTCGACGGGCAGCATCGGGCTGAACACGCTGGACGTGCTCGAGCGTCATCGCGATCGCTACGAAGTTTTCGCACTGGCTGCGCGCAGCAACGTCGCTCGTCTGCGCGAGCAATGCTTGCAACATCGGCCCCGGTTCGCCGTTGTCGTTGACAACTCAGCGGCCGCGCTCCTGGCCTCGCAGCTGCAAAGCGCAGGCTCGGCGACCGAGGTGTTGGCAGGCGAACAAGCGCTGAGCGAAATCGCGGCGCACGCCGAGGTCGAAACGATCATGGCCGCGATCGTCGGCGCGGCCGGCCTGGGCTCCAGTCTTGCCGCCGCGCGCGCCGGCAAGCGCATCTTGCTGGCGAACAAGGAAGCGCTGGTCATGTCCGGCCCGTTGTTCATGCAAGCCGTGCGCGAGGGTGGCGCTACGCTGATTCCGGTCGACAGCGAGCACAACGCGATCTTCCAGTGCATGGGCGGCAGTCGCGCCTGCGGCGTGCGCCGCGTGCTGCTGACCGCCTCAGGCGGGCCGTTCCTGCGCACGTCCGCCGCAGATTTACGTAATGTCACGCCAGATCAGGCTTGCGCGCACCCGCGCTGGGTCATGGGCCGCAAGATCTCCGTGGACTCCGCGACGCTCATGAACAAGGGCTTGGAGCTGATCGAGGCCTGCCTGTTGTTCGGCTTGCCGGCCCATCAGGTCGACGTAGTCGTACACCCGCAGAGCATCGTGCACTCGCTGGTCGAATACGTGGACGGCTCGATGCTCGCGCAACTCGGTAATCCCGACATGCGTACGCCGATTGCGCACGCGCTGGGCTGGCCGGAGCGGCTGACCTCGGGTGTAGAATCCCTCGACATTCTGCGTGCCGCCCGCCTCGATTTCGAAGCGCCCGATCTCGAGCGTTTCCCCGCCCTGGCCCTGGCGCGCAGCGCCGCGGAAGCCGGTGGCACGGCGCCGGCAGTGCTCAACGCCGCGAACGAAGTCGCAGTCGGCGCGTTTCTCGAAGGGCGCTGCCGCTTTACCGACATCGTCGCGCTGATCGAGCGAGTACTGACGCGCCGGCCTGCGATGCCGGCGGACTGCGTAGCAGACATTCTGGCTGCAGACGGTTGGGCACGCCGCGAGGCGCAGACTGCAATCGCCGGCCCTGCAGGAGTTCATGCATGATTTCGACGGATAGCCCGCTGCAGTTCGTCATCAACGTGGCAGCGTTCATCGTGGCGATCGGCGTGCTGGTCGCTGTGCACGAGTTCGGGCATTTCTGGGTCGCGCGCAAGCTCGGGATCCGCGTGCTGCGCTTCTCCATCGGCTTCGGCAAACCGCTGTATCGCCGCGTGCTCGGCAAGGATCCGGTCGAGTTCGTGGTCGCCGCCGTGCCGCTCGGCGGCTACGTGAAGTTGCTCGACGAGCGCGAAGGCAACGTCGCGGAGCGTGACCTGCCGCGCGCCTTCAACCGCCAGCCAGTCTGGAAGCGCATCGCGACGCTGCTGGCGGGGCCGGCAATGAACCTGATTTTCGCAATCGCGCTCTACTGGGTGCTGTTCACCGCCGGCGTGCCCGCGCTCAAGCCGATCGTCGGCGAGATCACGCCGGACTCGATCTCGGCGCGGGCCGGGCTGCGCTACGAGGACCAGATCCTGGAGATCGGCGGTCAGCCGACCCCGACGCTGGAGGCTGCGACCCTGGCGATCATCGAGGACCTCACCGACGACGGCACCATCAATATGCGTGTGCGCGGCGTCGACGGCGGGGAGCGTGAGCTGTCGCTGCCCGTCGGCGAGCGCAGTCGCGCGCTCACGCAGCCGGAAGCGCTGCTGCCGGGGCTGGGGTTCGAGATCTGGCGGCCGCGGGTCAAGCCGATCATCGGCCTCGTCAACAAGGGCACCGCCGGCGAGCGCGCCGGGCTGAAAGTCGGCGACGAGATCCTCGGCATCGACGGCGAGCGGATTTCGCATTTCCAGCAGCTGGTGAACCGCGTCAAGCCGAACCCGGGACGCACTGTCACCCTGCAAGTGCGGCGCGACGGTGCGGAGCGCGACATGAAGGTCACGATCGGCGAGGAATCGAAGGGCGGACGCAAGACCGGGCTGATCGGCATTGCGCCGAAGGATCAGCGGATTCCTACCGGCCGCACGCTGGAAGACATGCTGACCTTGCAGAAATACGGCGCGGTCGCCGCGGTAGGGGAGGCGGCGGCCAAGACCTGGGACACCTCGGTGTTCACGTTGCGCATCGTCGGCCGCATCATCACCGGGGATGTTTCGCTGCAGGCGATTTCCGGGCCGATCAGTATCGCGGAAACAACAGGTTTCGCTGCGCGGCAAGGCTGGCGCACGTTCCTGGGCACGCTGGCGCTGATCAGCATCAGCCTGGGCGTGCTGAATCTGCTGCCGATCCCGATTCTCGACGGCGGGCAAGTGGTTTATCAGCTTGCGGAACTGGTGAAGGGCGGGCCGGTCTCAGAGCGTGCACAGCTGCTCGGCCAGCAGATCGGCATTGCGATGCTGATCTTGATGATGACGCTGGCGTTTTATAACGACATCGCACGACACTTGAACTGACGTCAGAAGGGGTCCCGGCCGATGCGTTTGAAGTCGATTATTCACGCGACCCTCGCGCTGGCCGCCGTGGGCGCGCTGTGCGAGCCCGCCGTGGCGCAGGTCGAGCCCGCCCCGGCCGGCCGCTCCGGCGGTGAGTTCGTGGTCGGCGACATCCGCATCGAAGGCCTGCAGCGCATCTCCGAGGGCACGGTCTACAACTACCTGCCGATCAACATCGGCGATCGGCTCGACCAGCGCCGCGTCGCCGAGGCGCTGCGTGCGCTGTACGACACCAAATTCTTCCGCGATGTCGAGATCCGCCGCGAGGGCGGCACGCTGGTCGTCGCCGTGCTGGAACGTCCTTCGATCGAGAGCTTCGAGATCAAGGGCAACAAGGACATCAAGACCGAGGACTTGCAGAAGTCGCTGCGCAATGTCGGTCTCGCGACCGGCAAGACCTTCGATCAGTCGGTGCTCGATGAGGTCAAGCAGTACCTCACCGACCAGTACTTCTCGCGCGGCAAGTACGCAGTGCGCGTCGACGCCAAGGTCGAGGAAGTGCCGGGCAACAAGGTCAAGCTCACCATCGACGTCAACGAGGGCAAGCGCGCCCGCATCCGCCAGATCAACGTCGCCGGCAACAGCGCCTTCACCGACGAGCAGCTGCTCGACCAGTTCGAGCTGAAGACACCGAACTGGCTGTCGTGGTACCGCTCGGACGACCGCTACGCGCGCGAGGCGCTGTCGGGCGATCTCGAAAAGCTGCGCTCGTACTACATGGACCGCGGCTACGCGAACTTCGCCGTGACCTCGACGCAGGTGGCGATCGCGCCCGAGAAGGACGACATCTTCATCACGGTCAACGTGCATGAAGGCGACGTCTACAAGGTCTCGGAAGTGAAGATCGCCGGCAATCTGGTCGTGCCGGAGTCGGAGCTGAAGCGGCTGATCTTCATGCCGGCCGGCTACCAGTACTCGCTGCGCGCCGTGACCGCGACCACCGAGGCGATGAAGGCGCGGCTCGGCGTCGACGGCTATGCGTTCGCCACCATCGATCCGGTGCCGCAGGTGAACGAGGAGAAGAAGGAAATCTCGCTGACGTTCGTGGTCGACCCGAAGAACCGCGTGTACGTGCGGCGCGTGAACTTCAACGGCACCTCGGGCGTGAACGACGAAGTGTTCCGCCGCGAGATGCGCCAGCTCGAAGGCGCGTACCTGTCGAACTCCGCGGTCGAGCGTTCCAAGCAGCGCATCCAGCGCCTGCCGTTCATCGAGAAGGTCGAGGTCGAGACCAACCAGGTGCCGGGCGCGGCCGACCTGGTCGACGTCGATTTCCAGATCGAGGAGGGCCTGCCGGGCCAGTTCGGCGGCGGTGTCGGCTACTCCGAATCGCAGTCGGTGATCCTGCAAGGCAACTTCGTGCACTCGAACTTCATGGGCACCGGTAACCGCATCGCTGCGGAAATCAACTCCGGCCGCTACGCGAAGGCGTTCAGCTTCTCGCACACCGACCGCTACACGACCATCGACGAAGTGCAGCGCTCGCTCTCCGCCGGCTACCGCAAGGTCACGCAGTTCACTTCGGCAGCTTCGGACTTCGACACCGAGACGGTCACGCTCGGTCTCAACTACGACTGGCCGATCAGCGAATACCAATACCTCGGCGCCGGCGTCACGGCGCAGCGCTCCGAGCTGGTCACCACCGAGGGTGGCAGCGCCGACCAGGCGGTCGACTGGGTGCGCAACAACGGCAACCCGAAGGTCAGCTGTCGTGTGGTCATCGACGACGGCGTCTGCGACGACGCGTTCGAGTTCGAGGTCGTCAGCAGCAAGTTCGACGCCTACGAGCTCAACCTCGGCTGGCGCTACGATTCGCGCAACCGCGCGATTTTCGCCGACCGCGGCATGCGCCACCGCTTCAACGTTGGCTACACGCTGCCGGGCAGCGAGGTCGAGTACTGGAGCGCGTCGTACGACTACCTGCAGTTCATCCCGATCTGGCGCCAGTTCACCATCATGTTCAACGCCGAGCTGGCGTACGGGCGGGCGCTGGGCGACACGACGGCGCTGCCGCCGTACCGGCAGTATTTCGCTGGCGGCCCGGAGTCCGTGCGCGGCTTCCGCGAGTCGCGGCTCGGCCCGAAAGACAACTTCGGCCGGCCCTACGGCGGCAACATGAAGACGGTGGCGCAGACCGAGCTGCTGCTGCCGATCCCGGAAAAATGGCGCAACAGCGCGCGCTTCAGCCTGTTCTTCGATATCGGCAACGTCTTCTCGGACCAGGACATCGTGTTCCGGGCGCCGAACACGCACCCCCTGGACCCGAACTTCGTTCCCGCGGAAATCGACTATAGCTTCAAGTATAGTGAGCTCAAGCAGTCCGTCGGCGTCGCCGTACAGTGGCTGGCCCCGCTGGGCGTGTTCCGGTTCAGTTACGCGATGCCTCTGAACGACAAGCGCGGCGATACAGACACGCGCTGGGGGGACGAGATCGAGGGGTTCCAGTTCTCGATCGGCCAGGCGTTCTGACAACCATTATTCGTATCGAGGTCAAACCTACATGGCACGTTTGAGTCCACTTTCGATTGTTGCGGGTTCGGTTCTGGCGGCCCTGACGCTGCTCGCCCCGCTGGGTGTCGTGCACGCCGAGGCGAAGATCGCGGTGGTGAACGTTCCGCGGCTGCTGGACGAGGCGCCGCAGGCGAAGTCGGCGATGCAGGCGCTGCAGGAAGAGTTCGCGCCGCGCCAGAAAGAGATCGTGCAGCAGCAGAAGGATCTCAAGGCGAAGGAAGACAAGCTGAATCGCGACGGCGCCGTGATGGCCGAGAACGAGCGGCGCAACGCCGAGAAAGACCTGCGGGACGGTCAGCGCGAGCTGGCACGCAAGCAGAACGAATACGTCGAGGATCTGAACCTGCGTCGCAACGAGGAGATCGGCAAGCTGCAGCGCTCGCTGCTGCAGGAAGTACAGGCATTCGCGCGCACCTCCAGCTACGACCTGATCGTCGGCGAAGGCGTCCTCTACGTGAACGAGTCCATGGACATCACCGCGCAGGTGCTGAGCGCCTTGCAGGCTCGTTACAAGGCCACCGGCGGCACTACGCCGAAGCCTGCCACGCCGAAGGCGGCCACGCCGCCGCCGCCGCCTCAGGGCAAGCAACAACAGTAAGGGCTGCCGTAGCGGACATCGGCTTGTGGGCACCGCTTCTCTAGGTGAGCTTGCGGTCCGCTTCGGCTGCACTCTGCAGGGCGATCCCGACGTCCGCATCACGCACGTCGCGACGCTCGAGCGCGCGGATCCGCAGTCGCTGACTTTCCTGGCGAATCCACGTTACCGGCGCTACCTGGGCCAGACGAAGGCCGGTGCCGTGGTGCTGGACGCGCAGTTCGCCGCGGAATGTCCGGTTCCGGCCCTGATCGCGAAGAATCCGTACGCCACGTACGCGCGGATTGCCACGCTGCTGCATCCACCGCCGCCGGTGACTCCTGGCCGGCATCCGACTGCTGTCATCGATTCGACCGCTGTCATCGATCCGACTGCGGCGATCGGGCCTCTCGCAGTGATTGGCGCACGCACGCGTATCGGCACGCGCTGCGCAATCGGTCCGGGTTGTGTGGTGCTCGACGACGTGACGATCGGCGCGGATACGCGGCTGGTCGCGAGCGTCACGCTGTGCAGCTCGGTCGTCATCGGCGAGCGCTGCGTGTTGAATCCTGGCGTTGTCATCGGCGGGGACGGCTTCGGTTTTGCGCCGGATGCGGACGGGCTCGTGAAGGTGCCGCAGATCGGCGGCGTGCGCATCGGCAACGACGTCGAAGTCGGCGCCAGCACCACGATCGATCGCGGCACGATCGAGGACACGCTGATCGAGGACGGCGTCAAGCTCGACAACCAGATCCAGATCGGCCACAACGTGCGGATCGGCGCGCACACGGTGGTCGCAGGTTGCACCGGGATCTCCGGCAGCACGACCATCGGCGCGCGCTGCATGATCGCCGGCATGGTCGGCATAGCGGGGCACCTGTCGATCTGCGACGACGTGGTCGTAACCGGCCGCTCGTTCGTCAACAGCAGCATCCGCAAGCCGGGTTACTATTCCGGCGGCATCACAGTCGACGAGTCGACGCGATTCCGCAAGAATGCCGCGCGCTTCCATCGGCTGGACGAGCTCGCGCGCCAGGTGCGCCGGCTGGCCGGCGAGGCGCCGGAGCCGGACGGCGGTGACGACGAATAACGACCCGACGAGCAGAGGTGGGGATGACTGAACCGTTGACGATGGACATCCAGGAAGTGATGCGCCGGCTGCCGCACCGCTATCCCTTCCTGCTCGTGGATCGCGTGCTCGAGTGCATCGCCGGGCAGTCGATCCGCACGCTCAAGAACGTCACAGTCAACGAGCCGTTCTTCCCCGGGCACTTCCCGCATCGTCCCGTGCTGCCTGGCGTCATCATCCTGGAGGCGCTGGCGCAGACGGCGGGCATCCTGGCTTTCGTCACCGCGGGCGTGTACCCGGAGGAGGCCCGCCAGCTGTATTTCGTCGGCATCGACAAGGCACGTTTCCGCCGCCCCGTGCAGCCCGGCGACCAGCTCATCATGAAGGCGACGCTCGAGCGGTCGCTCCGTGGCATCTGGAAATTCGCGACGCTCGCCGAGGTGGACGGCCAGGAGGCGACCAGCGCGGAGATCATGGTGTCGCCAGGCCAATGAGCCGCATCCATTCGACGGCGCTGATCGCGCCGGACGCCCAGCTGGCCGACGACGTCGAGATCGGTGCCTACAGCGTCGTCGGCCCCGGCGTCACCGTCGGCGCCGGCACCTGGGTCGGACCGCACGTCGTGATCGAAGGTCCGACCACGATCGGCCGCGAGAACCGTATCTTCCAGTTCGCCTCGATCGGCGCGGCGCCGCAGGACCTGAAGTACCGCGGCGAGCCGACGCGCCTGGAGATCGGCGACCGCAATACGTTCCGCGAGAACTGCACGATCAACCGGGGCACGACCAAGGACCAGCTGGTGACGCGCATCGCCGACGACAACCTGTTCATGGCGGGCTCGCACGTCGGGCACGACAGCGTGATCGGCTCGCATTGCGTGTTCGCGAACTACGCGACGCTCGGCGGCCACGTCGAGATGGCCGACTGGGTGCACATGGGCGGCTTCTCCGGCGTGCACCAGTTCTGCGTGGTCGGCGTGCATGCCTTCATTGCCAACAACACCGCCGTGACGCGTGACGTGCCGCCGTTCGTCATGGCCGTCGGCCGGCCGGCGGAGCCGCACAGCGTGAACTCCGAGGGCTTGAAGCGGCGCGGCTACACCGCCGAGCAGATCCGCAACATCCGGGACGCCTACCGTATCCTGTATCGCTCGCAGCTGAAGCTGCACGAGGCAACCGAGCAGATCACGCAGCGTGCGGCCGCGCAGCCGGAGCTGGCGCCGCTGGTCGCGTTCCTCAACGATTCCACGCCGCGGCGGGAGCGGGTCGGGATCGTGCGTTAGGCGGTGGCTACTGGCCCTCGCATCGTTCTCGTCGCCGGCGAAACCTCGGGCGACAATCTCGGCGCACATCTGATCGAAGCGTTGCGCGCTCGCGTGCCGGGCGCGCAGTTTGCAGGGATCGCCGGGCCGCGGATGATTGCGGCCGGCTGCGAAGCCTGGGAGCGCGCCGACGATCTCGCGGTCATGGGGCTGTTCGAGGTCCTGCCGCATCTGCCGCGGCTGCTGCGCATTCGCCGCAAGCTGCTGGCGCGCGTGCTCGCGCAGCGGCCCGATGTTTACGTCGGCGTCGACGCGAAGGAGTTCAACCTGCGGGTCGCGCCACGTCTGAAGGCGCACGGCATTCGCACCGTCCAGTACGTCAGCCCGCAGATCTGGGCCTGGCGGCAGGGGCGCGTTCGGACGATCGGGCGCGCAGTCGATCTCGTTCTGTGCCTGCTGCCATTCGAGAAGCGCTTCTACGACGAGCACGGCGTGCACGCAGTGTTCGTCGGCCATCCGCTCGCGGATCAGATTCCGATGCACCTCGATCCGCGCGAGGCGCGCACCGCGCTCGGGCTCGACCCGGAGGGTACTTACGTGGCGCTGCTGCCCGGCAGTCGGCACGGCGAAGTCGCGCGACTGAGTCCAGACTTCGCCGCCACCGTCGCGTGGCTCCAGCAGCAGCGCCCGGGACTGAAATTCCTCGCTGCGCTCGCCAACGAAGGCGCACGCCAGACGCTTGCAGCAGCTCTCGAAGCCGCGGGCGTGCGCGATCGCGTGACGCTTGTCGATGGCAACGCACAGCGTGTGATGGCGGCGAGCGACGTCGTGCTGCTCGCGTCCGGCACCGCGACGCTCGAAGCGACGCTTGTCAAGCGCCCGATGGTGGTCGCCTACCGCTTGAGTCTGCTGACAACTTTTCTGCTTAAGACTTTGAAACTCTTCAAAGCGCCGTTCTTCGCGCAGCCCAACCTGCTCGCCGGCCGTCAGGTAGTCCCTGAGTATTTCAACGACGAGGTGCGCGCCGACGTGCTCGGGCCCGCGGTGCTGACGCAATTGGAGCGTGCCGATCGCGATCAGCTCGTGCAAACTTTCGCATCCATCCACGAGACGCTGCGCCGTGACGCGAGCGCGCGTGCGGCGGAGGCCATCGTTGCATTACTGAGTTGAGTGACGGGGAGCGATGAGTTCGGCACAGCTGGCGTTCAATCTGGTTCGCGACGGCTTGCGCGCTGGCGTCGATGAGGCCGGGCGCGGACCGCTGGCCGGACCAGTGGTCGCGGCCGCGGTGATCCTCGATCCGCGGCGCCGCATTCGCGGCATCCGCGATTCCAAGGTGATCGAGCCGCAGGAGCGTGCCGAGCTCGCGATCAAGATCCGTGCCGGCGCGGTCGCGTGGTCGGTCGCCTGGGCCGACGTAGAAGAGATCGACAACCTGAACATTCTGCAGGCGACTTATCTGGCGATGCGGCGCGCGCTGCTCGGGCTGCGCGTGCGCCCGGCGCACGTGCAGGTTGACGGCGACCGCTGTCCCTCGTTCGTCGGCCTGTCGCTGGAATGCAGCTTCGAAGCAATCGTCGACGGCGATGCGCGTCGCATCTGCATCGGCGCCGCGTCGATCCTCGCGAAAACGACGCGCGACGCGATGATGGTCGGCCTCGACGCGATCTATCCGCAGTACGGCTTCGCCTCGCACAAGGGCTACAGCACGCCGGAGCACTTCGAGGCGCTGGAAAAGTACGGGCCGTCGCCGATTCATCGTCGCAGCTTCGAGCCGGTGCGGCTCGCCGCGGCCGGCATTCACATCTAATCCATGTTCGTCCACCTCCACCTGCACACCGAGTATTCGCTCGTCGACAGCGTCGTGCGCATCCAGAGCGAAGGCGGCGACGCGCCCGGGCTGATGGACGCAGTCGCGGCCGCGGGCATGCCGGCGGTCGCGCTCACCGACCAGAGCAACCTGTTCGCGATGGTGAAGTTCTATCGCGCGGCGCAGGCGGCCGGCGTCAAGCCGATCATCGGCGTCGATCTGCGCGTGCGCGAGCCCGGCGAGCGCAGCGAGCCTTCGACGCTGGTGCTGCTGTGTCAGAACGATATTGGTTACCGCAACCTCACGCGGCTCGTCAGCAAGTCATATCTCGAAGGGCAGCAGCGCGGTATCGCCACGATCGAGCGCTCGTGGCTCGACGCGAGCAACCTCGTCGGCTTGATCGCGCTCTCCGGTGCGCGGGACGGCGATCTGGGTCGTGCGCTGATGAACGGTCGGGAAGCCGAGGCGCGCAAGGCACTGGAGAGTTGGCTCGCACTGTTCGGCGATCGCTACTACATCGAGTTGCAGCGTACGCGTCGCGAAGCCGAGGAACGCTACATCCACGGCGCGCTGGACCTGGCTGCGCAGTACGGTGTGCCGGTCGTGGCGACGAACGACGTGCGCTTCATACGCGCCGGAGACTTCGACTCGCACGAGGCGCGGGTGTGCATTCACGATGGCGCGCTGGTCGGCGATGCCAAGCGGCGCAGCCGCTACAGCACGGAGCAGTATCTGAAGTCGCCGCGCCAGATGGCGCAACTGTTCGACGACGTGCCCGAAGCCGTCGCGAACTCGTTTGAAATCGCGCGTCGCTGCAATCTGGAGCTGAAGCTCGGCAAGTCAGTGCTGCCTGCGTATCCGGTGCCTGGCAATCTCGGCACCGAGGACTACCTGCGGGAAGAGGCGAAGCGCGGTTTGCAGGAGCGCCTGCAGCGCTTGAGCAATACCGTCGTGCAGGGGCGCACGATCGCGCGGGAAGAATACGAGCAGCGCCTGGACATCGAGCTCGGCGTGATCTGTCAGATGGGGTTCGCCGGCTACTTCCTGATCGTCGCCGACTTCATTCGCTGGGCGCGCGAGAACGGCGTGCCGGTCGGTCCGGGGCGCGGCTCGGGCGCCGGCTCGCTGGTCGCGTATTCGATCGGCATCACGGATCTCGACCCGCTGCGCTACGACCTGCTGTTCGAGCGCTTCCTGAATCCCGAGCGCGTCTCGATGCCGGACTTCGACGTGGACTTCTGCATGGACGGCCGCGATCGCGTCATCGAATACGTCGCCGACCGCTACGGCCGCGAGCGCGTCTCGCAGATCATCACGTACGGCACGATGGCCGCGAAGGCGGTGGTGCGCGACGTTGCGCGCGTGTTCGGTCAGAGCTACGGCTTCGCCGATTCGATCGCCAAGCTGATTCCGTTCGAGCTCGGCATCACGCTCAAGGACGCGATGGACAAGGAGCCGGAGCTGCAGCGGCGCTACAAGACCGAAGAGGACACGCGCTCCATCCTCGACATGGCGATGTCGCTCGAAGGATTGGTGCGCAATGCCGGCATGCATGCGGGTGGCGTGGTCATCGCGCCCTCGGTGCTCACTGACTTCGCGCCGCTGTTCTGCGACGACACCGGGCGCAACGTCGTGACGCAGTTCGACAAGGACGACGTCGAAGCCGCCGGCCTGGTGAAGTTCGACTTCCTTGGCCTGCGCACGCTGACCATCATCGACTGGGCGGTCAAGATCATCAACGCACAGCGCGAGCGCGAGGGCCAACCGCCGCTCGACATCAACGCGCTGCCGATGGATGACGCGCCGACGTACGAGCTGCTCAAGCGCTGCGAGACCACCGCGGTGTTCCAGCTCGAATCGCGCGGCATGAAGGACCTGATCCGCCGCCTGCAGCCGGACTGCTTCGAAGACATCATCGCCTTGGTGGCGCTGTTCCGCCCTGGCCCGCTGCAGTCGGGCATGGTCGACGACTTCATCGCACGCAAGCACGGCAAGACGACCGGCCCGATCGACTACCTGCATCCCGAGCTGAAGCCGGTGCTCGCGCCGACCTACGGCGTGATCCTGTACCAGGAGCAGGTGATGCAGATCTCGCAGGTGCTCGCCGGCTATACGCTCGGTGGCGCCGATCTGCTGCGACGTGCGATGGGCAAGAAGAAAGCGGAGGAGATGGCGCAGCATCGCTCGATCTTCGTGACCGGTGCGACGAACCGTGGAGTGGAGGCGCGCACGGCGGAGCACATCTTCGACCTGATGGAGAAGTTCGCGGGCTACGGCTTCAACAAGTCGCATTCGGCCGCGTACGCGCTGCTCTCGTATCAGACTGCGTGGCTCAAGGCACACTATCCAGCGGCGTTCATGTCGGCGGTGCTGTCGTCCGACATGGACAAGACCGACAAGGTCGTGACGCTGATCGACGAAGCGCGGCGCATGCAGCTCAAGGTCGAGCCGCCCGACGTCAACAGCTCGCACTACATGTTCACGGTCAGCGGCGAGCGCAGCATTCGCTACGGGCTCGGCGCGATCAAAGGTGTCGGGCAGTCGGTCGTCGAGATGCTCGACGCCGAGCGCGAGGCGAAGGGCGCGTTCCGCGATATCGCCGATCTGTGCCGCCGCAGCGATCAGAACCGCATGAATCGCCGCGTGCTGGAAGCGCTGATCCGTTCCGGCGCGCTCGACCTGATCGGCGCCAATCGCGCGACGTTGATGCATGCGCTGCCCTCGGCGATGCAGCTTGCCGATCAGACGATCCGTGCGCGCGTGGTGGGTCAGAACGACATGTTCGGCTTGATGGATCACGCGGGTGCGGCGCCAACGGTCACGCTCAGCGGTGAAGTGTTGCCGGACTGGAGTCGCCGCGTGCGCCTCGACGGCGAGCGCGACACGCTCGGGCTGTATCTCACGGGTCATCCGTTCGAGGAGTTCGAGCACGAAGTGCGGCCGATCGTCAGCGGCCGCATCGCCGACATCACGGGCGACAGGCCGCCGCCGAGCAGCAACAACGAAGGGGGCTTCCAGCAGTTCCGCGGCAAGCCGGCGACGGTCGCCGGCATGGTGTTCGATCTCGGCAAGCGCGGCGGCCGCGTGATCTTCACGCTCGACGACCGCAGCGGCCGGCTCGAAGCGTCGATGTTCGAAGACGTCTGGCAGCAGTACCGCACTCTGATTGCCAAGAGCGCGATCCTGGTCGTGGAGGGCTCGCTGCGCTTCGACGAATACATCGAGGGCTGGCGGCTCACTGCCAAGCGCGCCTTCGACATCGATCACGCACGCGAGCAGCACGCGCGCCGGCTCGTGCTGCGTTGGCCCGAGAAAGCGGACGGCACTTTCCTCAAGACACTCGAGCAGACGCTGAAACCGTTCCGCGGCGGCCGCTGTGCAGTCGCCGTTCGCTATCAGGGTTCTGCAGCGCGAGCAGAGCTCGTGCTCTCGGAGGAGTGGTCAGTCAAACCGACGCGCGAGCTCACCGAGCGCATCGCGCAGCTCTGCGGCAACGATGGGTGGAGATTGATCTACGCACCGGCGGGAAGCGGCTAACATCCGCTTCCAGATGCCGCTGCCTCGTCTCATCGTTCTCATCGCCGGAAACTTCTTCGTCGCCACCAGCTTTCTCAGCGTCGGCGGCCTGCTCAACGAGATCTCGGCTTCGCTCGCGATTCCGATCGAGCAGGCCGGGTTGTTGATCGCTGCGTTCGGTATCTCGGCAGCGATCTGCGCGCCGACGCTCGCGACGCTCGGCTCGCGCATCGATCGGCGCTTGCTGCTGACCCTCTCGATGGCGATCTGTGCGCTTGCCAATGTGCTGGCTGCTCTGAGTCGCGACTACGATCAGCTCATGCTCGCGCGTGTGCTCGCGGCGGTCACGTCGGCGGTCTACACGCCACAGGTCGCTGCGACGGTCAGCATGCTGGTTCCCGAGAGCGAGCGCGGTCCAACGCTCGCGAAGCTGATGATCGGTTGGGCCGTCGGCTCGGTGCTCGGCAACCCTCTGTCGGTGCTGATCGCTTCGGTGTTCGACTGGCGCGCGTCGTTCGCATTCATCGGCGTCGCGAGCGGAGTAGTCGCGTTGCTGGTGTGGCGCTCCGTGCCCGCGAACGTGCACGTGCCTCCGCTCAACTGGCATCGATGGTTCGAGGTACTGCGCTCACCGGCGTTGCGTTGGCTGACTGCCGCGACTGCGCTCACGAATGTCGGCGGCAACGTCATGCTGAGCTACATCGCCCCGATCGTGAAAGCGGTGCAGGGCATCACCGGGCCGGCGCTCGCCGCGCTGCTGTTCATCTCGGGGATCGGCGGCCTGCTGGGCAACCTGCTGAGCGTGCGCCTGATCCGCCGCGTCGGCGCCACCAACGTCGCCTACAAGTGCAATGGCAGCTCAGCGATCGTGTTGCTGCTGTGGCCGTTCGTCGCCAGCTGGGCTGCGGCGATCTACGTCGCGCAATTCGTCTACAGTCTCGGCAGCGCAGGCTTTCCAGCCGTGCAGCAGACCCGACTGGTGGCGGTCGCGCCGCTCCTGGCTGCGGCGACGATCGCGATGAATTCCTCGATGACCTACCTGGGCGGCTCGATTGGCGCCACGATCGGCGCGAGCGCGTGGACGCTGCTCGAGCCACGCTTCATGCCTTGGGTGGGATTCGTGTTCGTGGTGGCTGCGCTGGGCTGCTCGATGATGGGGGAGAGGGCGGTGGGGAGAGAAAAAGGGTCGGGCTGAAGCAAGGCCTCAGCCCGACATCTTCTGGATCAAGTTCCGCCGGTCAGCGCTTCGACCTGAATCGTGAGCTTCGTGTCCATCTTGAAGCCGTACTGCTTGCCCCAGTCGATGCCGAAGGCGCCGCGGTCGATCGTGCCGGTGGCATTCGCTCCGCAGACGTCCTTGCCCTTCTTCATGGGGTGCGGACGGCAGCCGAATTGATCGATCTTCAGCGTCAGCGGCTTGGTCACGCCGTGCAGCGTCAGCGTGCCGTCCACTTCGGTCGGCTTGCCATCGACGAACTTCGTGAGCTTGCCGGTGTAGGTCGCAGTCGGATACTTCTGCACGTCGAGCATGGCAGCGTCGCCCTTGACGTGGTCGTTGAGCTTGTCATGACCCATGTCGATCGAGGTCGTGTCGACCGTCACATCGACCGTGCCGCTGCCCGCCTGCGCGTCGAGCACTATCGAGCCGGACGTCTTGTTGAACTTGCCGCGCCAGGTCGACAGGCCGCCGAAGTGATCGGTTTCCAGGCTCGGGTAGGTATGGTCCGGATCGATCGTGTACTTGACCGGCGCCGCGACAGCGGGCCCTGCGATCAGGACGGCTGCGGCGATGACGAACGTGATCTTCATGAGTGGCTCCTTGAAAACGGACGGCAATACTACCCGCCGGCGCGCTTCGCCTGCCAGCCGCGGCGGGTCAACTCCTCCACCAGCCGATCGCGGTGATCGCCCTGGATCTCGATGCGGCCATTTTCGGCGGACCCGCCGGAGCCGCAGCGCTTCTTGAGTTCCGTCGCGAGCGCAGCCAGTTCAGTCGGCGGCAGGCCCAGTCCGGTGATGACCGTGACACCTTTGCCCTTGCGTCCCTGAGTCTCGCGACTGACGCGCACGACGCCATCGCTGGAAGTCTTACCAGGCGTGCCACGCTTGCAGACGCATTCGCGCACCGGTCGCTGACAGTTGGCGCAGCGCTCGCCTACGCCGGTCGTGTAGACAATTCGAGAGTCGTCGCGTTTCACGCTCGCGAGCGTACGCGGTCGCGATAGCGAATGCACAGCTCGATCACGCGGCGGTATTCGGTCACGTCGACGTCGCGCTCGGAGCAGGGCAGCAGCAGATCACCGTCGCTCTTGAAGTTGCCGTCCCATTCCATCAACTGTTCGTCGCTCCACGAGCGCGTGTATTGGCGCAGCTTGTCGTCGGCCATGCGGTCGAAGTACGCGCGCAGGTTGAAGCTGGTCTCGTCCATGCGCTCGTCGGTCGGGTCCTGCTCGAAATTCCAGGAAGGCTGCTGCATGGGGTCACTCGTCCTGCACTGGAGCCGGCCGCGGCGTGGCGTCCTGGATCAGCTCGATCGCCACCTGGTCCGGGCCTTCGACGAAGGCGAACTTGATGCGGCCGTCTGCGAGGCTGCGTGGCTCGGCAGTCACTTTCACGCCGTCGTTGCGCATGCGGGCGAGTGTAGCGTCGAGGTCGTCGACGCTGAAACCGAGATGATCGATGACGCGGCCGCGGGTCGAGACGAACGTGCCGCCGCGGTATTCCACCGGATAAATGATCATGCTGACGTGATCGGCCGTCACGAAGGCGGACGGCGCGATCTGCACGTCGCGGTAGACGCGCTTCTGCGTCTGCGCAAAATTGCTAAAGCCGAACTGCTTCGCGTACCACGCACCCGCAGCCGGCGGATCGGCGCTGAACATGTGAACGTGCCCGAAGTTGTGATGCCGCGCGGTGTTCAGCTCGATCAACACATGGTCCGGGCCGTCGACGTAAGCATAGAAGAACGAGCGGTTGCCGCCGACCATGTCGCTGATGTCCGTGATCGGCGTGGCGAAGCGCGTGCCCTTGGCGAGTTGCTGCTGATACGTCGACTGCATGTCCTCGGCGCCCCAGCCGATGTGCCAGATGCCGGAGAGCAGCTCGCTCGGCGGCGGTTTGTCGACCTTCGTGAACAGCAGCCAGGAATCGCCGGTCCAGATCGCGTCGCCGAGGCCGGCGAACGATTCCTTACGCGCCTTGAACTTGGTCGTATAGAACGCGATCGCGGTTTCGGGATCGGTCGCGTTGAGGTGCACGTGATGGAAGTGCGCTTGCGCGCCCGCACCGAGCGGCAGCGCAAGCAACAGCAGGGCCGCGAGGGCACGCATCAGTCGTTGGCGCGCACCCAGCCGTACGCGGCGTTCTCGCGAGCGCCGCCGGCAGCGAGGTAGGCGAGCTTCGCCTTCTCCAGCCGATCGCCGGGGATGGCGTTGCGCTTGGCGTTGACGTCGACGTTGTAGAGCTTCGCCGCGTTCAGGCCGAGGATCTTGGCCTTGTCGGCCTTGCTGATCTTCGCGTAGCCGAACTTCTCGACGAACTCGTCGGAGATGTCGAAGCGCTTGAACGCTTCGATCGCCCACTGCGGCGAGCCCCACCACAGGCAGTCGGTGCCCCACACCACGTGATCGGCGCCGTAATGCTTGATGTTCTTGCCCATGCCGTGCATGCACAGCACCGGGTCCGTGACCACCAGCGCGTTGAAGAAGCTGCCGACTTCCGGGTAAACGTTGCTCATGCCCGGATTGCGCTTCTTGATGTCCATCAGCACCGAGTGCCACTCGAAGTCGCCGGTCTTCGGGTCGAACTTGTTGCTGTCGAGATAGTTCGGCTCGTTCGGGCCGTGCTTGATCGCCGAGTGATAGATCACGAAGTTGAAATCGGGATTGGCGAGCGCCGCCTTCTCGACGTCTTTCGGATTCGCCAGGTGCCCGAGCGTGCGCGACTGGTAGGAATAGCCCTTGTGCACGCTGATCAGCTTCATGCCGCGCTTGCGCGATTCTTCGTAGAACCACATCGCGTTGTCGTCGTCCATCTGGAAGCCGTTGCCGGTGCGCGCCGGGTCGGTGTGGCAATACCACTTCCACGAATCGATCTTGTAGAGCTGCAGCTCGCGCTCCATCTGCTCGATCATCGCGGCCTTGTCGATGCTGTTGGTCGCCTTGTCCCAGTAGTGGTTCGGCGCGAGGTTGCCCTGGCACAGCGCGCGCTGCGAGCCGGCCATTTCGTTGATCTCCTTCTTCTTCTCGCCCATCAGCCAGCTCGGCAGGATCGCGAAGGCCGAGTTGCGCTGCGCGCCTTCCGCGACCTTGCCGTCGGGCGTGCGCTGGATCTCGCGCGTCGGCACGCCGGAGATCACCACCATGTTGGTCTCGGAGTCGAAGAACAACTCCTTGACGAAATTCTTGAAGCTGTACGACTCGACGTCGTCCTTCAAGTTGAAGCCCATGTTGCGCGCGGTCTCGCTGTTGCGGAAGTTCAGCGCGATGCCGTTGGTGAAGTGCGCCTGCACGTCGATGACGAAGAACTCGCCCTTCGGATATTTCTCGTCGATCGCCGCGAGCTCGTAGGTCTCCGCTTCGTCGACGTCGAACACCTTGCCGTACACGCGGTTCGACGCGGCGAAACAAGTGGCCAGGCCCATCGAGCTGGCCATGAACGCGCGGCGATCCATGTTGAGCTTGCGGGCACGAGCGTCGCCCATTTCGCGGATCAGTCCCTCGAGCTGTTTCTGGCGCTGCGTCTGCGGCCGCGGCAGGAACTCCTCGTTCGACACGGCTTGCGTGGGGAGCGGCGAGTCGACGCCCCGCTGCAAGTCGCGCTCGATTTTACGGATCCACATGGCGATGAGCCCCCCGAAGAAATTTCGGGAGTATTCTAGGATCAGCTTCGCGCGACTTCGGGGGAGCTTTGCGTTTATTTGCATACGCGTTGCTGGTTGCGCTCGCGGTGTGCAATTCCGCGTGGTGCATCGAGCAGGAGTCAGCGAAGGATCGCGCCGACGCACTCGTCGCAGCGGGTCAGCGCGAGGCAGCGATAGAAGAGCTGACGCGCGCAGTAAACGTCCTGCGGCGCAGTGGCGGCCTCTACGATCCGCGACAGTATGCATTGCTGAATCAACTGACAGATCTTCATAGTCTGCAGGGCGATGTCGATGCGGCGGTTGCCGCGCTCGCGTACATGGAGAGAGTCAGCGAGCGAACCTACGGTCGCCAATCGACACAGCACGCGCTGTCGCTCGCGGCGATCGGCGCCTGGCAATGCCGGCTCGGCCGATTCGACAGCGGTCGCGAGCGGTTTCGTCGCAGCATCGAACGGCTGCGCGCAGCTGACGACCAGCAGCTGATCGATGCATTGCTCGGGCTGGCCCGCTGCAGCTTCGATGAGCTGGCGGCGGAGGGCATTGCGACTTCAGCGGACTCGCTCGCGTCTTATCGCGGCCCGGTGCAGCGTACGAGTCGCCTCAACGTCAGCAGCCCGATGTTTCAGCACCGCGTCGTGAAGGCCCTGCGCCCCGACGGCGAGCAGGCGCTGCGGAATGCGGCTCACCTGGCAGAGACTGCGACACTGGCTCCGGAGCGTCGGGTCGCCGTGCTGCTGCAGGTGGGAGATTGGTTTCAAGCCAAGGATCACAGTCGCACCGCGCGGCGCTACTACGCGAGTGCGCAGCGCTGGGTCAAGCGCACGAGTGGTGCGGAGGATCCGCTGGCCGCACCGGTGCAGGTTCTCTATGCGATGCCGTCGCTTGCTCTGCGCAGTAGTTTCGCTCGCGAATCCGCGGCGATCGAGCGCTACGTGGAAGTGGAGTTCACTGTGCGCGCCGATGGGGAAGTCGATAGCGGGCGCGTGATCATGAGCGAGCTCGGCAAATCGGTGGCCGATGAAACGCTGCAGGCGCTGAAGGTAGCACGCTACCGTCCGCGCATGGTGGAGGGCACGGCACTCGATACGGAAGGCGTGCGGTTCCGTCAGGCGTTCAGGTGAACGCCGAGTACACGAGCGTGCGCAGCTCGCGCCGGATCGGGTACGTTGCCGACGGCGTGAGCTGGGTCATGAAGATGACGATCAGTCGTTCGCGCGGATCGACCCAGAAGTAAGTGCTCGCGAGACCGCCCCACGAGATGTCTCCGGGCGATCCCGGCAGCAGTCCGCGCGCCGGGCTGACGGAGACCGCGAATCCCAGGCCGAAGCCGACGCCGGCGTAGGTCACTTCGGAGAACAGCGAGACAGCGAGGTCCGGCAGATCCTTGCCGCCCGGCAGATGGTTCTGCGACATCAGCTCCAGTGTCTTCGGGCTGACCAGACGCACGCCATCGAGCGCGCCGCCATTGAGCAGCATCCTGCAGAAGCGCAGATAGTCGGCGGCCGTGGACACGAGTCCGCCGCCGCCTGACACGAAGGTCGGCGGCTTCAAGAAGAAGCTCGTCTGCGGATCGTCCTGCAGCGCCATGCGTCCATCCGGAGTGGCGGCGTAGCACGCAGCGAAGCGCGATGCCTTCGCCGCGGGGACCATGAAGTCCGTGTCGGTCATGCCGAGCGGGTCGATGATTCGCGAGCGCAGGAACTGCTCGAAGGGTTGGCCGGAAACTTTGCCGACGAGATAGCCCACCACGTCGGTCGAGACGCCATAGTTCCACGCGTTGCCCGGCGAGAATTCGAGCGGCAGTTTCCCCAGCTCGTCGATCATCTGCTCGAGCGATACGGAGGTCGGGATTTCGCCGAGCCGCAGCTTGCGATACGCGGCATCGACATTCGTTCGCTGCTGGAAACCGTACGTCAGCCCCGATGTATGGCGCAGCAGGTCGACGACGCGCATCGGCGCGCTGGTGCGCTTGGTGCGAAACGAGCCGATGAAACCGCCCTCATAGACGGCGAGATCGCGCCACTGCGGGATGTAGCGATGCACGGGATCGTCGAGCGAGATGCGACCTTCCTCGACCAGCATCAGCAACGCGAGGCTGGTGAGCGGCTTGGTCATGGAATAGATGCGGAAGATCGTGTCTTCCTGCAGCGGACGATTGCGCTCGACGTCCATGCGGCCGAGCGCGCTCGAGTGCGCGACCTGGCCGTTGCGCTCGACGAGTGTCAGCGCGCACGGCAGCTTGCCCGTGTCCAGGTATTTCTGCTGCAGGAAGCGGTCGATGTGTTGCAGACGCGGGCCGGACAGGCCGGCGGAGGACTCGGGTCGGAGCATTTAGATTTCCTGGGCAGGTTTCCTGTCAGATGCGCGAGGTGCGTTGCGGCTCACGCATGAAAATGTACACCAGGAGCGAGCCGAACACGCACACCGTGACGTACCAGTAGAACCACGATTCGTGCCCGATCGACTTGAGCCACAGCCCGATGAACGGCGCGCTGCCGCCGAACAGCGAGACAGCGACCGCGTACGGGAGACCCACGCCCAGCGCCCGGATCTCGACCGGGAACAGCTCGGCCTTCACGACCGCGCTGATCGAGCTGTAGAACGACGAGATGACGAGCGCGGTGGTCACGAGCACAAAGGCCAGCCAAGCGCTGTGCGCTTCCGCGAGCGTCGACAGCAGCGGCACGGTCGTGAACAGCGCAAGCACGCCGAAGGTGATGAGCATCGGTCGCCGCCCGATGCGATCGGAAAGCGCGCCCATCAGCGGCTGCATCAGCATGAACAGGAACAACGATGCCGACGAGACGGTCGTTGCGTCGGTCTTCGACAGCCCGACGGTGTTCGCGAGGAACTGCTGGATGTACGTGGTGAAGATGTAGAAGTAGAGCGTGCCGCCGGCAGTCAGGCCGATGACGATCGCCACTTCGCGCGGATGCTGCAGCAACAGCCGCACTTCGCCGGAGCGCCCGCCGCTGGCGCGATGTTTCTCGAACGTTTGCGTCTCGGGCAGATTGCGTCGCAGATACAGACCGCCGAGCGCGGCCACCGCACCGATCACGAACGGAATCCGCCAGCCCCAGGCTTCGAGCTGATCGTGAGTGAGGAACACCCACTGCAGGACGAGCAGCACCGCGAGCGACAGCAGCTGACCCATGACGAGCGTGACGTACAGGACACCGGAATAGAAACCGCGTTGGTGTGCCGGCGTGACCTCGCTCATGTACGTCGCGCTGGTGCCGTATTCGCCGCCGACGCTGAAGCCCTGCAGCAGCCGCGCGAAGACCAGCGTGGCCGGCGCTGCAAGGCCGACGGTCGCGTACGCGGGCGCGAACGCGATCAACAGCGAGCCAAGGCACATCAGCATCACCGACAACGTCAGCGCGGCCTTGCGTCCGCTGCGGTCTGCATAGCGGCCGAGCACCCAACCGCCCAGCGGACGAATCAGAAAGCCGCCGGCGTAGATCGCCGCGCTGTTGAGCAGCTGCGTGGTCGGGTCGTCATTCGGAAAAAACAGCGGCGCGAAATAGATCGCGCAGGCCGAGTACGTGTACCAGTCGTACCACTCGATGAGGTTGCCGACCGAGCCGCCGAATACGGCTCGCAGGCGCTGGCGGGTGGAATCGATGGCCCCTGCTGTAATAGTCACTTTGCGATGGTCACTTTGTTGTTCGTTGTAACGGGCCCGCCGCCGATGGTGACCTAGTTCGGCGGCGGGCGGCAACCAGCAGGCCGCTATCGCTTGCGAATCTCCTGGGGATCGTGCTCCTTCGCGTGACGCTTCGCCTCTTCCTCGGCACGCTCGATGTCGCGCTGCTCGTTCGCGTCGACGTCGCCGGCTTTCTCGATCTGCTCGCGCCCGCGCTTCGACTCGACGAACTTCTTCGTCGCTTCGCGATAGTTGCGGTCGGCTGTCTTGTTGCCTTCGCCTTCGTTACCCATCCGTTTCGCTCCTCATCGTCTACGGTGAATCGTGAAGAAAACGCCCTGCTTCCGATGAGGTTCCGGCTCGGTACGGTTATGCTTGCTCCGTGTACTGGATCCTCGTTACGGTTTTCATCGTCATTGCGCTCTCGCAGCCACGCCTGCGGCCACTTGGCGTCGTGGGCTGCGTCGTGCTCGGCACGATGCTCGCGTGGGGCGTGGTGCAGCGATTGCGCAGCGAGGATCCGAGTCAGGCGCCGGCAGCTCAACAGCGCGGCAAGCCTGCTTCGCCAGCGGCCGAGCTACGTTCCGTTCCGCTGACGATGGTGTTGACGGAGAACCTGCGCCTGTCGGGCAGCGGCGCGCCGTTCGAGCTGCGCGGCCGTATCGCGAACAACACCAGCGACGTCACGCTGCGATCGGTCACGATCCGCCTGATTCGCCGTGACTGTTACGAAGGCGCGGTCGATCCGAGTGGCTGCGTCCGGCTGTGGCAGGACGATCACTGGATCGCGATTGCAGTGCCGGCAGGCCAGTCGCGCGATTTCGTCGAAGCCATCTGGATGCACGGTAATGCGCCGCGTGCGCGCGGCACGGTGCAGGACACGTTCGAGCTGATCGCGGCGGCGGGCGAGGGTGGGGTCGAGCTTGAGAAGACTGACAAGTGATGCGCGTGTACGCGCGCCGGCAGCGCGCGAACGGCCGCGGCGTGGATCGGACCGGCGAGCGTGCCGATCAGATACCGGCTTGCCAGGTGCTCGGCAGGCCGGTGCGCTCCAGAACGTCTTCGATGCGCAGGCAAGCCTCGCGGGCTTCCGGCTGGGCACGAAGACTGCGCGCAATCGAATTCAGGAACGTGTCGATGATCTGAATGTTCGGATGGGAAGCGGACAACTCCGTTTCCACCCGATCAATCAGTTCGAGCACGTCCTCTTGATCACAGCGCGGGAAGGTGAGCGTACCGACCGTGTCGTGCACGGCTAGCAGAGCCTGGTGTATTTCAGTCAGCTCCTGGGTATTCACGGGGCTAACTTTGGACCGAAGAATTCGAACGTGCAAGCGTTCCGTGCGAAGCTGCCGCAACGCAGCGGGAGCGGGGTAGCGAGGGCGGATGGTGCGAACGGCGTTGGCTTACTTGATCGCGGGCTGGTCGGGATTTTTCGTAATGGCCGTGGAGTTGCTCGGCGGCCGGCTGCTCGCGCCCACCTTCGGCAGCAGCATCTATGTGTGGGGGGCGATCATCACGATCTTCATGCTGGCGCTGTCGCTCGGCTACCTCGCGGGCGGCCGCTACTCGATGGTGACACCGAGCGTGCGCCGGCTCGGCGTGATCCTGACGATCGCCGCGCTGACGGTCGTGCCGCTGCTCCTGTTCGCTAACCCGATGCTCGATGCGCTGTCGATAGCGGTCCCGGATCCGCGCTTCGGTTCGTTGCTGAGCGCCTTCACGCTGTTCTTCGTCCCGACGTTCTTCTCGGGAATGGTCTCGCCGTACGCGGTGCGCCTGCTCGTCGAGGATCGCAACAGCTCGGGCCGCCACGCCGGCCAGCTGTACTTCGTCTCGACGTTCGGCAGTGCCGCGGGCACGCTACTGACTTCGTTCTACCTCGTGCTGCTGCTGGAAGTGAACCAGATTCTGCTGGCATTGATGCTGATTTCCGCGGCGATCGGCCTTTGCGCCTGGTTCGTGCAGGCCCCGCGTAACGAGATCCAGTGATGAAACGATCGCTATTGCCGCTGATTCTCCTGGCCGTCACGGTTGTGGGGGCGATGGGCGCCACGGTGGCGCGCGCCGACCAGCAGCGCCTCGTGCACGCGGAGCGCTCGCTGTACCGCGAAGTGCTCGTCTACGACACCGGCGACGTGCGTTGCATGTGTTTCACCCGCAATTGCCGTGTCGGCCGCCAGTCGTGCATCGACCTGCGGCATCCCGATCGCCTGGTCATGAATTACCCGAAGATGATGCTGGGCGCATTGTTCGTGAATCCACGGCCGCAATCGGTGCTGATCATCGGGCTGGGTGGCGGCACCATTCCGCGCATCCTGCGCCAGCTGCTGCCCGACACGCGCATCGACGTCGTCGAAATCGATCCGGCCGTCGAACGCGTGGCCGGCCGCTATTTCGACTTCAAGACCAGCGACCAGACGCGCGTCATCGAGAGCGACGGGCGCGTCTACGTCAAGCGCGCGTTGCGCGGCACGCAGCGCTACGACCTGATCATGCTCGATGCTTTCGATCACGAATACATTCCCGAGCATCTGCTCACTCAGGAATTCCTGGAGGAAGTGAAGTCGCTGCTCGTGCCGGGCGGCGTGCTCGCGGCCAACACGTTCTCATCGAGCAGGCTCTACGAGCACGAGTCGGTGACCTACGCGAAGGTGTTCGAGAAGTTCTTCAATCTGAAGCGCGAGAACCGCGTGATCGTCACGCGGCTCGGCCCCTTGCCGGACCGCGAGCAATTGCGCACGACCGCGCAGCAATTCGTCGCCGCGTTCGAGAAGTACGGTTTCGATGCTACAGACGTCCTGCCGCTGTTCACTCAGGAGCGGGACTGGAATCCGAATGCGCGAGTTCTGACCGACCAGTACTCGCCGGCGAACCTGCTCAATCTCGATCGTTAGGAATCGAGCTGACCCAGTTCCTGCAGGGCGAGGCTCACGTCCTGCAGCTGCGGCCGTTCGCCGCCGCTCATGTTCTCCGCCTGCGCGGTCGAGAGCAGCTCCGCGTCCTTTTTCCACGACTCGAGGATCTTGCGCTTCTCCTCGATGTCGAGCGAATCGTCGTGCACGACGTCCATCGGCGACGTGTAGTGCCGCGTCGGATCCGAGATCGCGCTCTCGACCTGTTCCTGGTGCGTAGCCATCAGTCGCGCCGGATCAGCAGACCGATCAACAGGCCGACGCCGGCGGCAGCGCCGATCATCGCCCACGGCCGCTCGCGCACGTACTCGTCGGTGCTCTCGGCGGCCCGGCGCACCCGGTTGCGCAGCTCGTCGTTCGAAAGAGTGTCCATTGCTGCGCGTACAGTCTTTTCGGTGCGTGACCGCACTTCCTGCACGCGTTCGTTGGTTACCTCTGCTGTCGCTTTGAGGAGTGCTTCCGCGTCGCGCGCAACTGCGTACAGGTCCTTGCGCAGGTTCCTGAGCGGTGAATGCAATGCGCCATTGTTTCTCATGCGGCCTCCTTCAACTGTGCGGAAATTGATGCACGCGCAGATCCGCCCGCATCGCAGATGCAACGCCTCGCGCGTGAGATCAGTTCCGGTTACCCTGCAGCGTCGTCTGAAGGAAATTGCCGGGCGGTGTGGAGGATTACGAGTGGCAACAAAAGCCAAAACAGCTGCGAAACGCAAGCGGGCGCCGGTGCGGCGCCGAACGCCGAAAAAAGCTGCGCCGCGCACCCGCGGAGTGCTGCCGACCGAGTGCAAGCTCGATGAGCTGCCGCCGGCCGCGGCGGAAGTGGCAGCGCGCGTCGAACGCGAAGGCGGATGGGTGATAGGCAGTTACGCCGAGCCGCTCGGCCGCAATCCGCTGCTGCTCGCCGCGTTGCCGATCGACCGCGTCGAGCCGACGCCGTTCCAGCGCGACCTGTCCGACGCCCATCACAAGAAGCTTTCGGGCGTAATCGACAAGACCGGCCTGTTTCTCGATCCGGTCATAGCAATCACTGCGCCGCAAGAGGGCTTCTGGACGCCGAACGGGCGGCACCGGCTCGAGGCGATGCGGCGGCTCGGCGCGAAATCGATCATCGCGTTGATCGTGCCGAAGCGCGAGATCGCATGGCAGATCCTCGCGCTCAATACCGAGAAGGCGCACAACCTGCGCGAGCGCGCGCTCGAAGTCATTCGCATCTACAAGGGACTGATCGAGGAAGACCCGAAGCGATCGGAAAGCGACTTCTCGTTCTATCTCGAGGAAGCGTCGCTCGTGACGCTCGGCCTGTGCTACGAGCGCAAGGGCAACTTCCCCGGCGGCGCGTATCACTCGATCCTGCGGCGGCTCGAAGAGTTCTCGTCCGAGTCGCTGCAGAAGGCGCTCACCGTGCACGAGCGCTACGCGGAGCAGGTGTTCGAGCTCGATGAGCAGGTCACCGCGATCATCGCGAAGCTCAAGGAGCGCGGGCTGGTGAGCCCGTATCTACGCAACTTCGTGGTCGCGCGCGTCAATCCGTTGCGCTGGATCAAGGACGAGCCGCCGCCGCTGCCGGAAGTGCTGAAGACCATGCGCGAGCGTCTGTCGCGCTTCAACACCGAAAAGGTCAATCAGCAGGACCTGGCGAAGATGGGCGGCGGCGCGCCGGAAGAATAAGCGCTAAGGATCCGGCACGAAGCCGTTCGGGAACGGCTGGGGACGACGATCGGCGTACCACGGCCGCTCCGGCTCCAGCACTCCTTGCGCGACCAGGTTCCTGCGCGAGTCGTAGTAGATGACGATCGTCTCGTCCGGCGTCGACGACGCGCGCCGGAAGTTCACATACTGCGCGGGCGACGCTTCGCGATGCCCGTGACCCGTGCCGAGTTTCGCTTCACTTTTGGACTGGCTGCGCGTCTCAGCCCGCGCACCCGATGCATCGCGTTCCCGCGCGACCTCATCGGCCGCCTGGGCGCTCGCCTCCGGCGCAGCAGCCGTCGGCGCGCGGTCTTCCAGCACCGGCCCGCAGCACGGCTTGTTGTAGGGCCCGCGTTCGCGAAACAGCGCGACGCCGATTACGCCGACGTCGTGCGGCCGCCCGGTACGGGCGGCGTAGGAGTCGGCCAGCTTCGTGAAGTAGAACGTCGCGACCTCGTCGAGACTCTTGCGCCAGCCTTCGATCCGCACTGAATCCCACCCGTCGAGCACGTAGCCGCTTTGCTCCTGCGCGGCCGTCTGACCCGTGATCACGTTGACGCCGTCGACGCTCGTCACTGCCAGCATGCGCCTGCCGGACGAATTGCGGACGCGCAGCTCGTACTGATGGCGCGGCTCGCCTGCGACATAAAACCGGCCCTCGTGTTCGTAGATCGGCAGCGTGCGGCCGGCTGTGCGGTCGTAGATCTCGACGTCGGCGAGCGAGCCCGCCATGGCGGCGGAGCACGCGAGGGCGGCTGCAAATGTGACAAAAGCGAGCAATGGACGAGCGGCGCGCATCGAAGCTCCTGGGGCTGGCGGGATTGCCTACCAGCTACTAACGGAGCCTGGTCTTTTGCGGGTTAACGCATCCGCCGGTAGGGCAGGTACTCGGGCGTCCACATCGTCGCGTCGATCCGGCGCGCGAGCTCATCGTCGGAGAGTGCGTCTGCGACGCCATCGCGCTGCGCCTGGACCGCGACGGCTACCGCGACTCGTTTTGCCACGTCGCGGACTTCCCTCAGCGGCGGCACCAGCGCGAGCGAGGGATCGCGGCGCACAGGCGCAAGCTCGCTGAGCGTCCGCGCCGCGGCGATGAACATCGCATCGGTTACCCGCCGTGCCTGCGCGGCAATCACGCCGAGCCCGACGCCGGGAAAAATATAGGCGTTGTTGCACTGGCCGATCCGAATGGTGCGCCCCTGATACTGAACATCCTCGAACGGGCTGCCGGTCGCCACGAGGGCGCGACCCTCGGTCCAATTGATCAGATCGACGGGCAGCGCCTCCGACTTCGAGGTCGGGTTGGACAGCGGAAAGATCATAGGCCGCGTCACGTGCCGCGCCATCTCGCGCACGATCTCTTCCGTGAAAGCCTGCGGCTGCGCGGCGGCGCCGATCAGGATCGTCGGACGCACGCGCTTCACCACTTCGAGCAGCGGGATGTGCTCGGGAGCGCCGGCCCAATCGGCCACGGCCTCGAACGGCCGCGCATAGTCGCTCGTGAATGCATCGAGATCTTTCTGCCGCGAATGGACCAGACCGGGAGCGTCGACCAACCAGATGCGGCGGCGGGCCTCGTCCGCGCTCAGTCCGTCGCTGCGCATTCCGGTCACGAGCTGACGGGTGATGCCCGCTGCCGCCGAGCCGGCACCGAGCAGCACGACTCGCTGATCTGCGAACCGCACGCCGCCAGCGGCCGCACCCGCCATTGCTACTGCGAGGGCCACTGCTCCAGTGCCCTGGATGTCATCGTTGAACGAGCAGAGACGATCGCGATAGCGCTCCAGCAGTCGCGCGGCGTTGTGCCTGGCGAAGTCTTCCCATTGCAGCAGCACGCGCGGGAAACGCTTGCTGAGCGCGGTTACGAAGGCTTCGACGCAGGCGTCGTACTCGGCGCCCCGGATTCGCTCGTGGCGCCAGCCGACGTAGAGCGGATCGTTCAGCAGCTCCTGGTTGTTCGTGCCGACGTCGAGAATGACGGGTAGCGTCGATGCCGGATGGATGCCGGCGCACACCGTGTACAGCGACAGCTTGCCGATCGGGATGCCCATGCCGCCGATGCCGAGGTCGCCGAGGCCGAGAATGCGCTCGCCGTCGGTCACGACCACGATGCTGATGTCCTGGTGACCCAGATTCGCGAGCGCTGCATCGATCGAGTCGCGCTGCGGATACGAGATGTACAGCCCGCGCGGCCGGCGATAGATGCGGCTGTAAGCCTGGCACGCCTCTCCGACCACCGGGGTGTAGATGATCGGCATCATCTCGACGAGGTGCTCGCTGAGCAGCCGGTAGAACGCCGTCTCGTTGCGATCCTGCAGCGAGACCAGGTGGATGTAGCGTTCGAGGTTGGAAGTCTTCTGCCGATAGTTGCCGTAGATGCGCGCGAGCTGCACCTCCGGCGTGGACACGCCCGGCGGGAGCAGTCCAGTGAGGCCGAGCTCGTGGCGCTCGTCTTCGGTAAACGCGCTGCCCTTGTTGAGCAAGGGTTGGTCCAGCAGTGCGCGGCCGGTGAGTGCAGTCTGCAGGTATTGCTCGCCCGTGCCGGGGTCGCGCTGGATTTCGAAAAGCGGGTGCATCGGGCCGAGAGGGTAGCGCTCCTTGCCCTTCCGTGCCGCGCCCGCTATGTTCGGCGCTATTTCGCCTCAACCGAACCTTGTCCGCACTATGGCCATGAATTTCCTGGACTTCGAAGCGCCGATCGCCGAATTGGAGGCGAAGATCGACGAGCTGAAGTTCGTGTCGAGCGATGCCGAAGTGAACATCGCCGACGAGATCGCGCGGCTGCGGGCCAAGAGCCGGGCGTTGACGACCAGCATCTTCTCGAACCTGACGCAGTGGCAGATCGCGCAGCTGGCGCGGCATCCGCAGCGGCCGTACACGCTCGACTATGTCGGCTCCATCTTCACGGATTTCCAGGAGCTGCACGGCGACCGCATGTACTCGGACGACCACGCCATCGTCGGCGGCCCGGCGCGGCTCGATGGCAACCCGGTGATGATCGTCGGCCAGCAAAAAGGGCGCGACACCAAGGAGCGCGTCCGTCGCAATTACGGCATGCCGAAGCCGGAAGGCTATCGCAAGGCGCTGCGCCTGATGCGCATGGCCGAGCGCTTCCAGGTCCCGCTGATCACGTTCATCGACACCTCCGGCGCCTATCCCGGCGTCGGTGCCGAAGAGCGCGGCCAGAGCGAGGCGATCGCGCGCAACCTGTTCGAGATGTCGACGCTGCGCACGCCGATCGTCAGCATCGTGATCGGCGAGGGCGGCTCGGGCGGCGCGCTGGCGATCGGCGTCGGCGACCGGCTGCTGATGCTCCAGTACAGCATCTACTCGGTGATTTCGCCGGAAGGCTGCGCCGGCATTCTCTGGCGCAGCGCTGACAAGAAGGATCTGGCCGCGGAAGCGATGGGCGTCAGCGCCGAACGCATCGCGAAGCTCGGCATCGTCGATGAAGTCATCAAGGAGCCGCTCGGCGGCGCGCATCGCGATCCGCAGGTGATGGCGGATACGGTCAAGGACACGTTGGTGCGTCACTTGGGTGAGCTGCAAGCCTTGCCGTTGGAGCAGGTCGTCGCGAGACGGCAGGAGCGGCTGCGCAATTACGGGGTGTACAGCGAGGGATAGTGTTCGCGCCCTCGGCACTGCTCGCCTGCGTCGAAAGCCTGGTGCCGAGAACCAGCGCCGAGCTGTGCGTCGCGTTCAGCGGCGGGCTCGATTCGAGCGTCCTGCTGCATGCGTTGGCCCGAGCTCTGGTCGATCGTGCGAACTACCGCATGCGCGCCGCGCACGTCGATCATCAGCTGCATCCGGATTCGGCGAGCTGGCGCGAGCACTGCGGCCGCGTCGCGCAATCGCTGCAGATCGAATTCGTCCCGCTGGTCGTCAACGTCGCCGCGGATCCCGACCTGGGTCCCGAAGCAGCCGCGCGTGAAGCGCGCTATGCAGCCCTCCGGCAGATTCTCAAGCCGAACGAAGTCCTGCTCACCGCCCATCACGCTGACGACCAGCTGGAGACGATGCTGTTGGCGCTGATGCGCGGCGCCGGCCTGCGGGGTCTGAGCGGCGTGCCTGCCGTCCAGATTTTCGGCGGCGGCTGGCTCGCGCGGCCCTTGCTGGACTTCTCGCGTGCCGAGCTCGAAGAGTGGGCGCGCGCCGAGCAGCTGCAGTGGCTGGAGGACCCCTCCAACGAGAACGCGAGCTTCGATCGCAACTTTTTGCGCCATCGAGTGCTGCCGGCGCTACGTGAGCGCTGGCCCGCTGCGGCTCACAGCGCCGCTCGCTCGACTGCGCATCTGCGCGAAGGCGGCAGGTTGCTCGACGTGCTCGCGGCTGCCGACCTCGAGTCCGTCGCGGTCGGTTCCTGCCTCAGCATGACGCAGCTCGCGAGCCTGGCGCCCGCGCGCCGGCGCAACGTGCTGCGTCATTGGATCCGCCAGCACGGCGTACGTGTGCCGTCGACTCGCAAGCTCGCGACGATCGAGCGCGATCTGCTGATCGCCGCCGAGGATCGGCTGCCGTGCGTGGAGTGGGACGGCGTGCAGGTGCGCCGCCACCGTGGGCTGCTCTATTGCATGCGCGAGCGTCCGCCGTTGGAGCCGGCTGACCCTCTGGCCTGGAATGTCACGCAAGTGCTTGAACTGCCTGCTCAGCTCGGTCGCCTGCGCGCGCAGCGGGATGCGCTCGGCGGGTTGGCCGCGGCGCGTGTGCCGGGAGCGCTGCAGGTTCACTTCCGGCGCGGTGGCGAGGAGTTGCAGCCGGCGGGCGATGCGCATCACCGCAAGCTGAAGAAGCTGCTGCAGGATGCGCGGGTGCTGCCGTGGTGGCGCGATCGAGTGCCGTTGATTTATGCGGGCGAGCAACTCGTCGCGGTCGGGGATCTGTGGATCGCGGAAGAGTTCGCGGCGCGTGGCGGCGAGGACGCGCTGCGGATCGTGTGGGAGGAGAGACCACAGATAGAAGCGGCGCACTAACTGCTGGTCGCTGGTAACTCTTTACGCTAGACTGTCCGCCCGTCGTGATGACGTGACGTCGCAACAGCGCGCACCGTCATCGGTTCAACTTTCTCACGCGACGGTGCTCAAGATGACGCGTTATATCTGTGTGACCGGCGGTGTCGTTTCCTCGCTCGGGAAAGGCATCGCGGCAGCCTCATTGGGCGCCATCCTCGAAGCGCGCGGCCTCAAGGTCAGCATGGTGAAGCTGGATCCGTACATCAACGTGGATCCCGGCACCATGAGCCCGTTCCAGCACGGCGAAGTGTTCGTCACGACCGACGGCACCGAAACCGACCTCGATCTCGGTCACTACGAGCGCTTCGTGCGCACCGTGACCTCGCGCAACAGCAATTTCACGACCGGGCGCATCTACGAGCGCGTCATCGCCAAGGAGCGCCGCGGCGATTACCTGGGCGCCACGGTGCAGGTCATCCCGCACATCACCGATGAGATCAAGCACTGCATCCGCATGGGCGCGGGCGACGCGGACGTGTGCATGGTCGAGATCGGCGGCACGGTCGGCGACATCGAGTCGCTGCCGTTCCTGGAGGCGATCCGCCAAATGGGCGTCGAGCTCGGCCACAACAACGTGCTGTACATGCATCTGACGTTGATCCCGTACATCCCGAGCTCCGGCGAGATCAAGACGAAGCCGACGCAGCACTCCGTGAAGGAGCTGCGCTCGATCGGTATCCAGCCGGACATCCTGCTGTGCCGTTCGCAGAACAAGGTGCCGGACGAGCAGCGGCGCAAGATCGCGCTGTTCACGAACGTCGAGGAGCGCGCGGTCATTTCCGCGGTCGACGCCGACGATCTGTACAAGATCCCGATGCTGCTGCACGAGGAAGGCCTCGACGACATCGTGGTCGACAAGCTGCGGCTCGACGTACCGCCGGCGGATCTCTCCGAGTGGCGGCAGGTCGTCGCGGCGAAGACCAATCCCGACACGACGGTCACGATCGCGATGGTCGGCAAGTACGTGAACCTGCGCGACTCGTACATCTCGCTGACGGAAGCGCTGATCCACGCCGGCGTGCGCACGCGTACGCGCGTCAAGATCCAGTTCGTCGAAGCCACCGACGTCGAAAAACACGGCACGAGCCTGCTCGACGGCGTCGACGCGATCCTGGTGCCGGGCGGCTTCGGCGAGCGCGGCATCGAAGGCAAGATCCAGGCGATCCAGTACGCCCGGGAGAATCGCATCCCGTACCTCGGCATCTGCCTGGGCATGCAGCTGGCGATCATCGAGTACGCGCGCGACGTCGCGAACCTGCACGGCGCACACTCCACCGAGTTCAATCGGTCGGCGCCGCATCCGGTGATCGCGCTGATCTCCGAGTGGCAGGACGAGAAGGGCACGACCGAGCAGCGCAACGAGAAGTCCGAGATGGGCGGCACGATGCGCCTCGGCGCGCAGGAAGTGCGGCTGTCGCACGGCTCGCGCAGTCACCAGATCTACGGCTCGGACCTGATCCAGGAGCGCCACCGCCACCGCTACGAGTTCAACAACCGCTACCTGCAGAAGATGATGAACGCTGGGCTGCGCTTCTCCGGCTTCTCGCGCGACGGCCTGGTCGAGATGATCGAGCTGCCGACGCATCCGTTCTTCGTCGCGAGCCAGTTCCATCCGGAGTTCCGCTCGACGCCGCGTGACGGTCACCCGCTGTTCACGGGCTTCGTGAAGGCGGCGCGCGCATACAGGCAGGAGCAGATGCCGGTAGCCCAGTCCGCATGAATCAAAGCGCGTGAAGCTGATCAATTTCACCGTCGGCCCCGACAAGCCGCTGTTCCTGATCGCGGGGCCCTGTGTTGTCGAGAGCGAAGGCCTGATCCTGGACACCGCCGGCAAGCTCAAGGAGCTGACCGCGCGGCTCGGGGTTCCCTTCATCTTCAAATCCTCGTTCGACAAGGCGAACCGCTCTTCGCAAAAGAGCTATCGCGGGCCCGGCATGGAGGAGGGCTTGCGCATCCTGTCCGAGGTCAAGCGCCAGTTCGGTCTGCCGGTCTTGACCGACGTTCACGAGGACACTCCGTTGGGCGAGGTCGCGGCCGTCGCCGACGTGCTGCAGACCCCTGCGTTCCTGGCGCGGCAGACGAACTTCATCCTCAATGTCTGCTCGCAGCAGCGCCCGGTGAACATCAAGAAGGGCCAGTTCCTGTCGCCGTGGGAAATGCAGAACGTGGTCGACAAGGCGCGCTCGACCGGCAACGAGCAGATCATGGTGTGCGAGCGCGGCTTCAGCTTCGGCTACAACAACCTGGTCTCCGACATGCGCTCGCTGTCGGTGATGCGCGCGACCGGCTGCCCGGTCGTGTTCGACGCCACGCACTCGGTGCAATTGCCGGGCGGCAAGGGCACCGCATCCGGCGGCCAACGCGAGTTCGTGCCGGTGCTGGCGCGTGCCGCGGTCGCTGCCGGCGTCTCCGGACTGTTCATGGAAACGCATCCCGACCCGGACAAGGCGTTGTCCGACGGGCCGAATGCGTGGCCGCTCGCGCGCATGGAGCCGCTGCTGACGACGCTCGTCCAGCTGGACCGCGCCGTCAAATCCCGCCCGTTCGAGGAAAGTCTGCTATGAGCAAGATCGTCGACATCCGCGGCCGCGAGATCATCGACTCGCGCGGCAATCCGACCGTGGAGGCCGATGTGATTCTGGATTCGGGCGTGCTGGGTCGCGCTGCTGTTCCGTCCGGTGCATCGACCGGCGCGCGCGAAGCGGTCGAGCTGCGCGACGGCGACAAGTATCGCTATCTCGGCAAGGGTGTGACCAAGGCCGTCGGTTACGTCAACGGCGAGATCCGCAAGGCGCTGCTCGGCAAGAACCCAACGGCGCAGCGGGAGATCGACGAGACGATGATCGGGCTCGACGGCACGGAGACGAAGGCCCGGCTCGGTGCCAACTCGATTCTGGCCGTGTCGCTCGCGACTGCGCAGGCCGCCGCGCGCGACGCCAAACAATCGCTGTTTCGCTATCTCGGCGGCCCGGGGCCGAAGACTCTGCCGGTGCCGATGATGAACATCATCAACGGCGGGGCGCACGCGGACAACAGCGTCGACATCCAGGAATTCATGATCTTGCCCGTGGGCGCGCCGTCGCTGTCCGAGGCGCTGCGCTACGGCGCGGAGATCTTCCATACGCTCAAGAAGGTCTTGCACGAGCGCAAGCTGTCGACCGCCGTCGGCGACGAGGGCGGGTTCGCGCCGGACCTGCCGTCCAACGAAGCCGCGCTCGAGACGATCCTCGAGGCGATCGATCGCGCCGGTTACAAGGCAGGGCGCCAGATCTTCCTCGGCCTCGACGTGGCGAGCACCGAGTTCTATTCCGGCGGCATCTATGAGCTCGAATCCGAGCACCGCAAGTTCACGGCCGCGCAGTTCGCCGATTACCTCGAAGGTCTGGTCGGGCGCTATCCCGTAGTGACGATCGAGGACGGCATGAGCGAGAACGATTGGGACGGCTGGGCGGGCCTGACGCAGCGGCTCGGCAAGCGCGTGCAGCTGGTCGGCGACGACCTGTTCGTGACCAACACGAAGATCCT
>Ga0209382_10001303_pt1 | contig 39487 bp, 20 predicted proteins | sample SoiMetdeltSBSDD5_FD_187599 | JGI IMG/M metagenome (GOLD analysis project Ga0209382, IMG submission 187599) | Bulk soil microbial communities from a Populus tree surrounding site in Tennessee, USA - Soil MetaG P. deltoides SBSDD5 (SPAdes) (version 2) | ecosystem: Environmental > Terrestrial >... | reverse complement strand
CGGCGCGCACTTATGATCCCAGCACTCAGTTCGCGCAGTCCATGGTGAACTTTGCCCATGACTTCACCGGCGACGGCTGGCCGGACATTCTGGTAGTGGACCAGCGGCCGATCTGGCTCTACGTCAATCCCAAAGGAGAGCCGCGGCGCTGGGACCGATTCAAGGTGATCGCCAACCAGTCGACCGAGATTACCCTTCTCAAGGACATCGACGGCGACGGAAATCCGGAAGTTCTCTTCGGCGGGGACGGCGTCATCTCTTATGCAAAGCCCGGCGCCTCCGGTCCGACAGCGCCATGGGAGATTCACGCGATTTCAGAAAAGGGTCGCGTGAATCCTCACGGTCTTGGAGTCGGGGACATAAATGGCGACGGCAGGATGGATATTCTGAATTCCACGGGCTGGTGGGAACAGCCGGCGAAGTCTGCCTCCGAGCAGCGTTGGCCATTTCATGCCGTTTCCTTTGGCCGCGGAGGCGCCGAAATGGGCGTTTACGACGTGAACGGCGATGGTCTCAATGATGTTGTGACAGCGCTCTCGGCGCACGGATGGGGACTCGCATGGTTCGAGCAAAAACGGATAAAGGACGGAGACCCCGAATTTGTCGAGCATCGGATCATGGGAGACTTCTCTACTCCTAACGCCGGCGATGTGACATTTTCCGAGCCTCACGCGGCGAATTTCGCCGACATTGACGGAGATGGAATCCTCGACTTCATTGTCGGCAAGCGGCACTTCTCGCACCTGGACAGTTATCTGGATCCCGATCCACACGGAGCGGCTGTTCTCTATTGGTATCGCGCCGTTCGCGACAGGAATGCGCCGGGAGGGGCCAGGTTTGAACCGGAGTTGATCCACAACCGATCCGGAGTGGGTTCTCATTTCCAGACGACAGACATCAATGATGACGGAGTTCTCGATATCGTCACGTCCACCAACCGGGGAACATTTATCTTCTGGGGCCGCCGCAGAAAGACTGGCGGCGCCAACTGATTTCGCCGGCTGACCGTTTCGGATACTTCGATTGGCGATTCATATATGAGCATGCGTATAGCAAAAATCTTACTGATTACCGGCGGACTGGCGGCGTTATGCGCCGGGCAAACGAACCGGCCAATCGCCGGGCAAACGGGGCAAACGGATTGGCCAAGCTACGGCCACGATCCCGAGGCGACTCAATTTTCTCCACTCAAACAAATCACACCGGAGAATGTGTCCAATTTGAAGGTGGCCTGGACCTATGATTTTCGCCCAGAAACGCCAACTCCTCCTGCGACGGCTGCAACGGTGGAGAACGAAGGAGCAGGTCGTCGTCCGCCGCGCGCAAGAAGTTCACAAACTACTCCTCTCGTCGTGGGCAATGTGATGTATCTCGGCACACCGTACGGGCGTGTGCACGCCTTCAACGCTACAACTGGAGCGGTGATTTGGGAGACAGATCTTGGCGCGGCCTCCGGACGCCGGGGCCTTGCCTACTGGCCAGGAAATGAAAAGCATCCTCCTCGCATTTTGATCGGCACGGGCAACGGCCTTCTGTTAGCCCTCGATGCAAAATCCGGTAAGCCGGTAGAGAGTTTCGGCGAGAAGGGACGGGTGAATCTTCGCATCGGAGTGGCGGACAATTTTCCGCGCGGTCGCTACGGAATGTCCTCTCCGCCCGCGGTCTACCAAAATCTCGTCTTCACGGGCGCGCAGTTGCAGGAAGAGCCGGCGACCGGCCCTGGTGGCGCTATTCGGGCCTGGGACGCGATTACCGGAAAATTAGTCTGGACGTTCCACACCATCCCACAACCTGGCGAAGCAAATCACGAAACGTGGACAGGCGATGAATGGGTAGACCGATCTGGCGCAAATGTGTGGGGATTCATGTCTGTGGATCCGGAGAGAGGCATGTTATTTGCGCCCATTGGGACGCCGACCCCGGATTTCTATGGGGCCACTCGCAAAGGGTTGAACCTATACGGCTCTTCCCTTCTCGCCCTCGATGCGCGTACTGGAAGTCTTCGCTGGTATTTTCAGACGACGCATCACGACAATTGGGATTACGATCTTTGCGCCGCGCCGGTCCTCCTTACAATCAGGCACGGCAATCGCGAGATTCCGGCGGTCGCCCAATGGACCAAACAGGGCCTGCTCTTTTTCTTTAACCGGCTCACTGGCGAACCGATCTATGGAGTCGAAGAACGCAAAGTCCCTTCAGATAACCCTATTCCCGGTGACGAGAACTGGCCAACCCAACCGTTTCCACTGAAACCGCCGCCGCTGGCGAGGATGAGCTTTCAACCAGACGAGATAGCAACGGTCACCTCCGAACACAAGGCCTTCTGTAAGGAGCTGTTGAATCTAGAAGGCGGCGCGCTTATGGGAGGGCCGTATGCTCAGCATGGATCCAGGCTTCGCGTCGTCTTTCCGAGCTGGGTTGGGGGAGGAAACTGGAGCACCGCATCCTACAACCCGCAGCTGGGCTATATCTACGTCACGCTTCAGAATTTGGGAAATCTCGACAAGGTAATCCCAAAGCCCAATGGCGAGGGGTATTCACGCGTCGGGTCGGAATTAGCCCCGCCGAACACTGAAGGATATTTCTGGGACGGGAAGAAACAGTGGCCATGCCAGAAACCACCCTGGGCTGAAATTGTCGCGGTGAATGCGCATACGGGCGCCGTGGCGTGGCGCTCACCCCTCGGCTCCTTCGAAGAACTGGACAAAATGGGAATCCCAAAGACCGGCATCCCCGAACACAGGGGAGGTTCCATCGTTACCGCCGGAGGCGTCGTCTTTATCGGCGCCACGAATGACGCGAAGTTTCGGGCATATGACGCAAAGACCGGGAAGGAACTATGGTCGACGTCACTGTCTGATTCCGCGAAGGCGCTACCGATTTCATTTCGCGGAAACGACGGGAACCAATACGTCGCCATAGTCGCGAACGGAGGTAGTGTACGAGGGCCGGAAAACCCTGGTGGCCGCCTTTACGTCTTTCGGCTTCCTTGATTTCGCCGCCGGCGCTTAACGTTGGGCGCTTTATCGTGAATATTATTGAACACTTCTGGAGACTCTGAATGGCAAAACGCAGCATCGTTTCAGTCGCGCATAGCAAAGCGGATCTTGGCAAGCCGGCGGAATACGCCAGGGAACAATTGGATATTGTGAAGGGCATGATTCGCCAGGTGGCTGACGAGTCTATGGGTGGAATGCGGAACATCGTGAGGCCTGGGCAAAAGGTTCTCATCAAGATCAACACGGTCATCCCCGTGCCGGCGAACGCGGGATTCACAACCGATCCCCGGATGCTTGAGGCGCTGATCGAACTCGTCAAGGAACAGAAGCCGTCCCGCATTCAGATCGGAGAGCGTTGCGCAATGGGCGCAGATACGCTCCAGGCGATGGATGCATGCGGCATTGTCGATGTCGCCGAGCGTACCGGCGTCGAACTTTGCCCCTTTGAGCATGCTGAGTTCAAAATGTACAAGATCGATCGTCCGATCAGTTTCAATGAATTCCCTGTTCCAGTTCCAGTTCTTGAAGCGGACTGCTACATCGGCCTCCCCAAAATGAAGGTTCATGTGCATACGACGTTCACGGGCGCAATGAAGCTTCAGTTTGGGAATCTACCGGACTATGATTGGATGGTCCGATGTCACCGCGACGACATCTATCAGAAGATCGTTAACCTTACACGCGCCGCGAACCCGACATGGTTTGTGATGGATTCCCTCTACGCCTGTCAGGGAAATGGCCCCTTCAGTCCTTATAACGACGATCTGATCAAAGACTTCAACACGATCTGCAGCGGTTCCGATCCTGTGGCGGTCGACACCGTATGTGAAGCCCTGATGGATTGGGACTACCCTGGGACGAATGTTCCATCGACGGTTCTCGGCGCAGCCGAGGGACTTGGAACAAACAAGATGGAAGAAATCGATCTGAGAGGCGCGCGAATTGAGGACGTGAAACGGCGGTTCCGCCGTCACAACACCATCCTCCAGGGACAATATCCAAACACGAACGTCGTGATGGGGTCCACCTGTGAAGCAGGGTGCAAAGCCATCGTGCGGATTCAACTCGACCAACTCAAAGCCGACGGAACACTGGACAAATTGAAGCGCCCGCTCTATGTGTTCACCGGGCTGCAGTTCGAAGAGAGAATCCTGCCGGTGGATGGCGACGTGCTGGTGGTGGGAGATTGCGCCAAACCGGTCCTTGACCGGATACCAGGCGCGCAGTATTGGGGCGAAAGTAAAGAGTATCCCAACTGCACTCCGATCTGGGCGAACCGTCCCGACGTCGGCATCGCAAACTACGTCCGGCGCCTCCTTGAAGTGCAGCAGTCGGCGATAAAGAATGAGCAGTCGGTGGACAGCCCCGCCTCACAAACTGAGCAAAGTGACTACTCCGCCAGCTAAAGCAAGGCGGCTTCGTTAGGCACGCTCGCCCTAAGTGGGCCACGTTCCGCCTAACAGGCTCAGTCCGAGCCTCAAGATTTCTAAGGCAGACGCATGATCGCGTGGAACCGACAATCCGCATCTCGCACAATAATGCCATCTTTGGCTTAGTGTCTTCGGATTCGGCGCTCCGCACACGCATCTCTGCGACGTTCCACGAGGATCAACCTGCACCAGCGCACGACCAGCCTCTGCCGCTTTGTACATGAGCTTTGTGGTGAAAGCCGTCAATCCGGCGTCATTTATCGATGTATACGGGCTTTCCGCTAAAGGATTGGAGGCTCGGTGTCGCTCGATTCTGGAGCGTCACTTATGAAGGTCATCGTATAAGACTAAGACAGGGCTATTTCAGAAATTCGATGCGATCCTTCTGCGATTCAATCGCCTTCCAATCAATGTGGGGAACCGCCTTCAGATCCTCGACCTTTCCAAAGGCGCCGTTCCTGGTCCGGTAATCGACAATCGATGTCGCGTCCGGCATAGAAATCCCGAGCGAGTTGGAAAGTTCCTGAGCGCTCGCCTTATTGATATTCACTTTGGTTCCATAGTGGGCGGTGAGGAAGTCTATGATCTGCTCAATCTCGTCGTCGGTCGCCTCCGCTCCCCTTGAGACCATGTCATCAACGATTTTCGCCCACCGCTCGCGAGTGTTTCTCATTCGGTAGGCGCTTACCAATGTGTGGCATCGTGTACACGTACGCTCAAGAAGTTTTTTCGTTTCCGCATCCTGCGCGCCTGCAGTTTGACTGGCGCCAGTCAGCATTTGAGTTGCGCCGGCCAGCAATAAAGCGGTGAATACAATCCTACGTGGATCCATAGTGAAAGCGCCACTTCAGTCCCAGTGAACCATCGGCAGTCCAGCTACTGGGGATTCAAAATACGGAATAGACGAGCCCTTCAACGAGCCGATATAGACAGTTCGCAGATCGGCGGCGCCAAATGTGACGCTGGCCATCCACGGCGCGACGCCACGCCCCGTCGCAAATAGCGCGTCCTCATCTACCTGGTTTCCAAAAAATGCCGACTCCAAAGCAGCCACACGCTCCGGGTCGCCTTCATCGAGCAGCACGCGATAGTCCCCCTGTGGAGTGATCACAAAAAGCTGATCGGAATAGACGTGAGTTCCCCAGAGATTGCCATAAGAATCAAATGCAATTCCATCCGGCCACGCGCCGCGCCCCAGGCGAGATGGTCCGAAGATCTCACGTTCTGAGAAGTTCCCATCGCTATCGATCCTCAGCCGGGTAATGCATCCTCCAGTTGTCTCTACGACGTAAAGAAATTCTTCCCTGGCGTCAAATCGGATTTCATTTGTAAACCGAAACCCGTCGGCCACAATTCGAAAAGCGTCATCCTCGAAACGCGCCAGATAGCCGTCGCTGAGATCCATCCTCAGAGCCTGCATCCAGTTCTTCAAGCGAGTCGAGACGGTAATCCAAATTCGATTCCTGGAATCGCGAAGCACAAAGTTCACTTTCCCAACGGGCTGGCCGTCGATGCTGTCTGCAAGCACCCTGGTATCGCCATCACGCGTCATAACTTCCAGGCGATCGGAGCCGAAGTTGGCGATGAGAATATCACCGTTGTCGGCAAATGCCAGTCCGTTTGGAAGCGTGCCTTCCAGGTAACGCGACGCCTCGCTTTCCGCCTCTTGAAAGTCCTTCGATCTACGCTGGCAGATGACGCGGCTGCTCCCATCCGGCCGTAGTTCCACCACGCCGCCGCGCGCATCGGCGGACCACAGGACGCCGTTCTTTTCCGCGAGGATGCACTCCGGACGTTGAAGGCCTTCGCCGATATACTTCAGCGAGCTTCGATCAATCCCGAAATCGAGAATTGGGTTTGTGGACATCACTCCTTCCCCGGCCCTCCTGGATGGCCCCTTTTCCGCCAGTCAGCAACGCCGTGGCAGCTATATTTGGGGTACGGTTTCATACCGACCGAAATTTGTATCCCTGATCTTGAAGGTACCTCTTGCTGATCTCGGCGGTTTCCTTCGGAGTGATGGGGTCGTGGCGGCCCGGATCGAGTTCCACCATCAGGATCTTCATGTTTGGAGCTTTCTCCAGGAGATCCAGAACCGCAGAGAGATTTACTTTGCCCCTGCCCAACGGACAGTATTGCTCCCAATGGGCGCCACCGTTGAAGTCTTTGCAATGGACATGGTGAATCACCGGAAGAAAATCAGAAACGACTTTTACCGGGTCAACTCCGCCCTTCTGTAATTGTCCAATGTCCGGACCGAACTTCACGTGGCGCGTATCGACTGACTCCATGACTGCGTACACTTCGTCGCGACTCTCGATGCATGTGCCTGTATGCTGGTGCAGCGCCGGAGTAATCCCTTCATCCTGAACCGCCTTGCAGATTTCGTTCAGGCCTTCGATGATCGTAGATTTGTAGTCGGCAAAGTTATAACTCGCCCGCTTCACGCCGTTTGGTCCCACCACTGCGGTAACCCCTCCAGCGCCCTTGATCAGTTTCGCCCACCGGACGATCTTTGCGATTTCGTCGCTTCGCTTTGAAGCGTCCGTCAGGTTCACATTGCAGTAGGCCGAAATGAGAGGCGCTTGATTGGCGTCCAGAATCACCTTCAACCCGCCTTTGGGCTCCCATGCCTCCAACACTTCGCCAAAACTCTCGTAGCCCTGGTATCCAAGCGAGCCGACGTCGGGGATGGCTCTGGCGGCGTCCTCCGGTTTGAAACCCCATGTAATACCAGTATGTCCTACTTTAAGCTTTCGCGTCGGCGGCGCGGCATTGAGGTCAACAGCGGCGCCGAGAAGCGCCGCGCACACTCCGGATAGAAATCTGCGTCGATTCATCGCGTCGATAGCGTTCATGTGTGAACCTCCAGGAATCGCATTCTATTGCAGATCGTACAATGCTCATTGCGATTTAGCAAACACATTGCTTAAGAAAAACGAGTCTCGATGAAGGGTTTCCACCATCGCATGAGATAGAATGTATGGAATGAAAGTGGTTGTGATCGGCGGAAGACGCGCTCGCAACATGGGATCACATTGCGCACTCGCCGAACTGCAGCATCGAAAAAGCTCGGCGCCTTTTAGGATATGAACCGAGATACTTGTCGCCGGCCGCGGTTAAGGAATCTGTCGAATGGCTTGTCGCGGAAGGTGTGGTCTCCACAAGCTAACAGCGCGCCGCTATCGGGCGCTTGCCCGCTTCGGCGCCTCAGATTTTCCGCCGGCGGTAAGCTCATTGGCTAACGAGGCGGAAATTTCATTCGCCGCTTCCAGAACGAGCTTCACACACTGCTGATAGCGATCGGGGGTAAGCCTTTGTATAGGGGCTGAAATGCCGATGGATCCAACTATAATCCCGTTTTCGTCGCGGATCGGCGCAGCGGCGCAGCGTACTCCCTCCTGGAACTCACCGTTATCCGCCGCGAAGCCTTTGGTTCGGATCTCAGAACATATCTTTACAAGTTCCGAGACGGTGCGTATGGTCTTTTTGGTGTATGGGGGAAAGTGCGCCATTCCAAAAATCCGCGTGAGTTCGTCAATCCCGCAATCAGTCAACAGAGCCTTACCATGGGCGGTACAATAGAGAGGCACCATTTCGCCGGTCTGGCCGGAAACCGAGAGCACATGATTGGCGGTCGCGTGGTCAATGAATAGCGCCTGCTTACCCTCGCGAACTGCCAAGTGGGCCGTTTCATTGGTTAGACGCGCCAGATTCCTCAAATGTTCATGCGCCACGCGAGCAAGCATGGTCCCCCAGTCGTAGCGATGGGCCAATCGCCACATCGTGGGCCCAAGAATGTAATCTTTTCTGCCGGCGGGATAGGCCAGAAATCCCCGCCTTTTCAGCGTAGAGGCCAGTCGAAATACACTACTCCGGTCAATTCCAATAAGATTCGTCAGTTCTGCCAGGGAGACCGGGCTTGTTGAATTGGCTACAGCCTCAAGGATCATGAGGCCACGATCAAGGCTTTGAATCGGCGGGGTTTCCTGCACTGCATCGTTACGGCGCATATCTTATTATACACAAGAGGGAGCGCAATAAGCAACGTGCTTGGAGACAATACGAAAAACCATCACGCACTATGGGTCCTGCGATGCCGGGAAAGCAAAAGAGAGATTGGAGTTCCTTGTCGAAAACGAGAGCAAGGAAATACCTGACCACATCCGCCGGATGTTAATTCTAGTTGAAATAACTGACAGAGAGGGCAATCAGCCGGCTCTGACGCGAGTTTGGTAAGGACGAAGGCGCGAGTCAATCTGCGGCTTGGGACTTCACTTGGACAAAGGCGAGGTAACGGAGGCCCATCAAGTAAGCGTGAATGCCAGCTTTCGTGGCGCTGTAGAGAGCAGCAAACACCATTGGCACGAAACCAAGTACAGAAGACACGTTCAAGACGGTCGCAAATTCCTGAGCTTTGAGATGCTCGATAAATGCACTCGTCATTCGCACAGTACCGATGAGCATAAAAAGAGCGGAAATGAGGACCATAACTGTGTAGCAAACCATGAAAAAGAGGATGGGCCGGACGATCAAGCAGAGTGGCTGATGATTTCTCTAACTACTAGTATGTCAACGCGGGATGAGGTTTTCGGGAGGGACAACGGACCCGAGCGCTAAATGAGGAACTCCGAGATAAGTTCGACGAATGGTATCCGGGATTCAATGCGCAGTCCGAGTGGCAAGCGCGAACCGCATAGCTCCCCCGATTTTTTCGGTCTCTTCCTAGAGGGCTGGGCGGGAGAAATCCCGCTTGGCTACGCGACGACAGAATTGACCAGCACGCCTTTCTCCAGATGGACTACGCGGCTCGCATGTTCGGCGGCGTGCGAATCGTGAGTGACCATAACAATGGTCTTGCCGTAATCACGATTCAGTTTCGAGAGCAACGTCAGGACCTCTTGAGCCGAGGTCGCGTCAAGGTTACCCGTGGGTTCATCAGCCAGGATCAAATCGGGGTCGGTGACGATGGCGCGGGCGATCGCGGTTCGTTGTTCCTGACCGCCGGAAAGTTGTTTCGGCAGATGGGTCATCCGATCGCCTAGGCCCACCAGTTTCAAGGCCGTAGCCGCATGCTCCAAACGCTCTCTCTTGCTCAGATTGGTCAGTTTCAACGGCAGTTCGACATTCTCGATCGCGCTTAAAACAGGAATGAGATTGAATGATTGAAAGATAAAACCGACGTGTGTATTGCGCCATCTGGCGATTTCACGCTCACTGAGCGTCCCCAAATTTTGTCCCAGCACGAGAATCTCGCCCTGCGTAGCCCGATCCATCGCCGCTATCAAATGTAGCAACGTCGATTTGCCGGAGCCGGAAGGCCCCATTAGGGCGGTGAACTCACCTTGATTGACGGTGATGTCGACATCCTTCAAGGCGACGACATGAAATTCATCACGGATGAATTCTTTACTCAGCTTTTTGGTTTCAATGACAGGATTGCTCATTTGGGTTTTACCTTTTGTCCGTCTTGCATATCCGCGGGAGGATTGACGATTACGTCTTCGCCTCCCGTCAGCCCTTGAGAGATTCGTCTCTCGGTTTGCGATAATTGGGCCCCGCCATCAACCTTCACAGCCCGTCGTACAGCGCGTCCGTCGGCGACTATAAAGACCGCGTTGTCGCGAACTGCCGAGGCGGGGACTGTTACCAGAGGTTTGTAGTCCGACTTGACCCCGGTTCGGTCCGGCGCGAGGAAATTGACCGAGGCGTTCATTTCGGGTCGCAGGAAATTATCCGGATCCTTAATCTTAACCTTGATCTGTACAGTCGCTTTCTGGCGATTGGCTTCGGGAGAGATCTCTTCGATAAAACCCTGATACCTCTTATCCGGATAGGCGTCTGTAGTCACGATACCTGCCTGGTTCGGTTCGAGTTTGGCAAAATCACTCTGATTGATATCGAGTTCGACCTGCAAATCGTTGAGATCGGCAATCGACACTACATAGCCTTTGGCGCCGCGATCCCCAACAAAGCCGGTGGTCACGAACTCCCCCTTCTCGACATTGCGTTCGAGGATTATACCCGATACGGGAGCGCGGATTATCGCGTTGGACAGTTGAGTATTGGCCAGCGCCAGTACCCCCTCCAATTGTTTCACCTGCGCGCGCACAGCATCGATATCTTCGCGGCGCGGTCCGAGCTGCAATAAACGATGACTTTTCTCATATGAGGCGAACTTAGCGGCATGCGCGTTATATCGGGCCTGGGCGTCATCGAGCGCCTGTTTCGACATGATCTTGTCTTTGACCAGAGACGCCGTGCGCTCAAGGGCGACCTGAGCATTCTTGAGATCGGCGCGTACCTGCTCTAACTCGGCTCCAGCCTTGTCGATCTCTTCGGGTCTCGACCCATGTTCCAAAGCAGCCAATCTGGCCTTGACGCTATTCAATTGTCCCCGAGCTTCGTCGACACGCGCTCGATATTCATCATCTTCCAGTCGAACCAACGGTTGTCCTTCTTTGACCTTATCGCCTTTGTTGACACCAACCCAAGAAACTTTGCCGACCACCTTCGAAGCCAGTTCGATCTTATGTGCGGCGATGATGTAGCCAGTCGCATTGAGGATCACATCACCTCCTGCAACCGCAGAACCTGTTGCGTGAGTGACGACCCGCACAGTCTGAACTTCACGAGGTTGATCGATTTGGTTGTAGATATAGAACCCGGCAGATCCCATGCACGCCAAAACCATGACGGTCATTAACCCACGTGCCAAAGGGGATAAAGATGACGATCGCGCTGGCGTTTTCTTGGTGCGATCGATACGGAGTTTTTGTAGTTCATTGTCCATCGGTTAAATCTCCCTCAAAGCGGTCAAGATCTCTTTACGCGCCGCCTGGAAAGCGGGAAACATTCCGCCGAAGATTCCTACTGAAGCGGAGAAGATCAAGCCCGCCATGAGGCTGTTCGGCCCGACGTTGAAGTTGAAGGAGACCTCGCTGAAAGTGATTAAGCTTCCCACGCCCGTCGTCAGATTGTTGAGTGGGAGGACGAGCGCCCAGCCGATAATCCCGCCGAGCAGGGCGATAAGCAATGATTCGAGCAGAAAGCTGAAAAGAATCTCGGATCGGGAAAACCCCAAGACCCTCAGAGTGCCGATCTCACGTGTGCGTCGAGCAACGGCTGCATACATCGTATTCATCGCGGCAAAGCTGCTTCCGATCGCCATAATCGCGCAGACAAAGATGCCGAGCAATCGCAAGGGTTCACCGGCGCTAGTCTGCTTTTCGTAATATTCGGTTTCACGGATGGCGGTGGCGCTCAGTCTGCGGTCATCGTTGATTGAGTTTATCAAAGCCGGCACCGATTCCTGGTCAACGGCGCGCAAACGGATCGAGCTCGCGGCATCTTGGCGATTATAATCGGCGGCAATCTGATTGAAGTCGGCCCAGATCTCACTTTCGATTGCCGATTCTCCGGCATCCATCACACCCACGACATCCCATTCGCCGGCGCCGAAACGTAGCTTCTTTCCCAATTGAGTATTGGGATACCGTTTGGCTACCGATTTTCCGACGACGACCTCACGCCGACCTTCGCTGAACCACCTGCCTTCTTTAATATTTACCCCACGCAATTCCCGGCCGGCGCGACGGAGGCCGCGAACGGTGAGATTCATACCATCCGGGTTTTCCACACTGGGAAGATTGATGACTGTGACGATTTCTAACGACGCCAATGAATCGCCCGCGCCGTTCCTTTGAATGCCCGGATGTAGTTTCAGGTCATTCCATGCAGTAATCGGGATCAAGCTAGTCAGTTCGGCATTCGAGCCTTTCCGCATTACGACTACCTGCAATGGGTTCGCGGACGATTTGAAGGCCGCGCTCAAACCTTCGACTAAAGCCAAGTCCGCAACCAATACGGCAACCGTCAGAGCTATGCCGATTGCCGTCATCAACGTCGTCGTTTTGCGGACGGTCAAATTTCGTAGATTGTAAGTGAGAGGTATCCTCATTTTACCCCCGACAGGAGACTGTAAGTCGGTTATCCATTTATCCGCTATGCCGCAGCGATTCGATGATCGAAGTCCGAGAAGCGGCGGATGCTGGCCATAAGGCGCTGACCACACCGACCATAATAGCGATCAGCAGGTTGAGGGCCGCCAGCAGCGGAGTGATTAAGAGATTACCTTTTCCCGGAATAGGAGCCGATGAATATCGGATCATCGTACAAAGCCCGGTCGCGATGATCAAACCCAGGATCCCGCCGATTAAGGAGATCGCCGCCGATTCTCCTAATAAGATCCCCAGAACCGCGCGCGGTGTGAATCCTAAGGTCTTCATAATGCCGACTTCGCGGATGCGTTCGCGCACCGTCATCGAGATGGTATTGCCCGATACCAGCAGGATCGTGAAGGTTACCGCCCCGCAAATCGCGATCAAAAACATTTTGACATTGCCGAGAAAACCCAGAAGGCTGCGGCGAAATTCCGCCTCGGACTCGGCTCGGGTTTGCGCCGGCGAATTTTCGAACATAGCATCGATCTGCCGAGTGAGCCTCGGAATGTCATCGGCGGATTTGGCCAGAGCCACATACAATTGCGCCATGTCCCTTAGCGGACTGTTCACAGGCAAACTTTCACGCAAGTATTTATAGTGGAAAAAGAGGCCTTCGAAATCGGGATTCTCAAAAATACCGACCAATTTCAATTCCAAGGTCACCGGCCAGATGTCGCCTACGAGCGTGATTCGTTCACCCAATTTCCAACCGAGTTTGGCGACCAATTTCTTCTCGGCAATACAACCGGTCAACTCACGCTTGAAAGCCTCCTGTTGATCCGCGGGAGTGATCCACTCGCTTTGAATTTGAAAGACATTTTCCGCCTCGACGGCAAAACGAGCAAAATTATATTTCGGATCATCGGGGTCTTTGTAATAGCCACCGAACCAGGCCCGGTGCATGAGCGCCTCGATCCCCGGCAGCGACTCAATTTTTTGACGGTACGAAGACGGCAATGGCGTAGCCACTGATACTTTATGCCTTATCACCAACCGGCGCGCTTCCGCGGGATCGACACCCACATCGAAAAAGAGCATGCGATAGATGGCCGTTAGTACTCCCAACAAACAGATCGAACAGGTTATTCCCAGTATCGTCAAGATGCTGCGGCGTCGGTTGCGTAGCGTATTCTTGAAGATCAATGGCAGATACTTGAACATTACTCCAAAATTTACCGTGTTCATAAATATCTCTGAAAACAGCGGCCGGCAAGGCTTATTTGGTAATTGCGCTTCAACTCCATGAGTTCGACGCCAAAATCCGATTTGGTCTTCTTGGGTGAGTTTTCGCCGGCATGGCCTTTGTCACCGAGAAGCGTGAAGAGTAGGCTACCGCATGTTACGCTGGGCCTCTATCACCTGCGCTACTTGCAAAGGATCGAGACCGACCAACAAACAAACATAGCCGACATACGGCGTTGTTGCGCGAATCTATAATCGCAATGTTTTTCTCTTTATTGCCGAAAGAGAGTCAAGACCGACGGCTCTGAAGTCGAAGTCCAGGTCCCGCGTGACCGCGGCGGCGAGTTCGAGCCGCGACTGATCGCCAAGCATCAGCGGCGATAGGGTGGCGTCGACGAGACGATCCTCGCGCTCTACGCGCGCGGCGCTGTATCGATCTTGCGCGGCTCGATTTAGACCGAAGCCCTGCAAGCGCTGGAGAAATTCCAGATTAAGTGGGACAGGAGTACCCGGTCATCTCGCGCTCGTGGCGGGCCAATTGGGCGCGAGTCAAGCCGATGTTCGAGTTGACGGCGGAGATCCGCCGAGTCGTCTACACGGCCAACGTGATCGAGTCGCTCAATTTTAGCTTGAGAAAGATCATCAAAGGCCGGAGCGAATTCTCGAATGATGATTCGGCCTACCGGTTGATTTACCTCGGGCTGGAGAAGACCTGTCGGTAGTGGAAAATACCGATCAAGAGCCGGAAAGCGGCGCTGCAACAACTTGCGATCCTTTACGAAGGCCGTCTGCCGTTAGAAGAGCTGGCCATAACCAGAACCTGATCCTGATGAATTCCGTTAACACAAAATTTCTGACAGGCTCTAAAAAGTAAATTCGCGCAACAACGCCCCGACATACTATCCTTTTTTGCGCCGTTTTTCTACTCTTCTGACGCCACATTTAAAATGACCATAGGCTTGCCGATCGGTAGCTCGGTGATTTGTCGTTGTCTGATCTCATCTGGCTTGACCTCACGCCGCTGCAGCCGCTCGACTTCCGCTACGAGCGGAAGCTGTTTCTTGATCAACTCCAGCAGCTCTTCCCGCGTGTGTTTATCGAGTTGTTCGGTCGTCAGCGTCATCGTTGCGGCGCGGATAACAGCAGAGTTTCAGAAAACCTGTGAGCAATTACAATCTGAAAAGCGCACTATGCTACTCCGTTTTTTCGGCTTCTATCAATCCGATCATTTTGGTCAGAGCATTTCCGGGGCCTACCTCTTTAAATCCCCTTACCCCATTATCAATGATATAGCTTATACTCTGGGTCCACAGCACGGCTCGGGTGATTTGTTCGACAAGCAAAGATTTGATCGTCTCCGAAGGATTGCTGGTAGCATAAGGTAGGGCGGTTACGTTTGCGATGACCGGCACGTTGGGCGCGGCAAATGACATTGGCCTGATAAAATCACCAAAGGTCCGGGCAGCCTCGATCATATAACGTGAGTGAAACGCCGCGCTTACCTCCAACGGGATATACACGCGAGCCCCTGCCCTTTCGAAGAACGGCCTCGCTCGCTTTATGTCATCAATGGGGCCGGAGACCACAATTTGCAAAGGGGAATTGAAATTGGCGACATCGATAGCGCTTAAACCATTCTCTTTAATCACCTGCGCAACACTGCTCGCCCCCAATCCGATGACTGCCGCCATCCCCCCGTTCTTGGCCTGTGACATCAGTTCGCCTCGCTTTTTGACTAGGCGTAGCCCTGTCAGAAAATCGAATGCGCCGGCGGCCAGCAGCGCGTTATATTCGCCTAGACTATGGCCTGCGAGGTAGGCCGGCTCGAAGCCCTGGTGTCGCGCCTGGTAATAATGCAACGCATTTACCACATATAGGCAGGGCTGCGTATATTGAGTCTGCTTCAGCCGTCCCTGGTCATCTTCCAAACATAATCTGCGCATCGAATACCCGAGCAGTTCATCCACTTCTTTTTCAACGACGGCATATTCCCTTATTTCATCGAACAGTCCTTCTCCCATTCCGCGCTTTTGCGAACCTTGTCCTGGAAATACAAAGGCAATCATTTTTCATACTCCTTTTTCTGGTTAGCACTATGTTGTTTTACAATGGGGTGGCGCAATTAATCGGCGTGCAATTCTTCCGAAGCTCTCAGGAGCTCGTAATCCAGCTCTTGTTCGGAGATCAGCGGAACAACTTTCTTTAACATCAAATGTGGCGCTTCGACTCGGGCTCGTTCGGCGCAGACCGCCGCCAGATAGACCGGGGTCGGCGACAACTGCCAAAAGCGCCAGCGGGAGGGTTGATCTTCCTGATCCGGATGGATCGAGATTCGAATCTCGTGTTCGCGTGGAAACTGGAAGCTGAATTTATCTAGTGGAATTGAAAGTCCCATGCCTCGGGCCTTGATGTAGGACTCTTTCAAAGTCCAATACTCGAAGAATCGCTGTTGTTGTCGCTTTTTCGGCAAGGCATTGAGGACTTCGGCTTCATCGGGCGCGAAAAAGCGTTCCGCCACCTCGATAGGGGCTTGCCGCTTTCGAACATTCTCGACATCCACGCCCAGGGACTGGCCAGACGCGATCCCGAGGATGATCAGCCCGTCGGTGTGTGTAATGTTGAAGGAGAGTCTCCCGGCCAGGAACTCGTCGTTGGCTATCTCAGGCTTGCCGTATCTATTGGCTGCGAAAATCCACTGTTCTGGCGCGACGGCCGCGTATCGGGACAGCGTCGTCCGCACCAGAGCTCGGGTCGCAAGATAGCGACGCTGATCACGAACAAAATAGAATCGCCGCTCCTTTTGCCGCTCGGCCTCGGTCAGCAGCCTCCGGTACTCGCGCAGAAGCGCTTCATCGGCGATCTCGGCAAAAAACGAGCACCACAAATGAACTTGCCCGGAATCAAGATCAAACTTCATCGGCAATCAAAACCTCCTCGTTAGGAGCTCGCCCCGGCATGGGCGCCGGGTGAATGCACAGCAACTTCTTCGAGGCGATCGAAGTTTCTCTTGGATAACCGAAGGCGTTGTTCACATACGTGATGCCGTCGATCTTGACGCGTCGATTCACGTGGCTATGGCCATAGACATGGATCTTCGGCTTCAGCGCGCGGATCTTTTCATCGAGTCGCGCTGACCCCAGGACTGGGTACAAGATCCTCTTCTCTTTTGGAATGTATTCGGGCATCAAGTCGATGCGCGGAAGAAAATGTGAGCATGTGATACGGGCCCCGCCGCCGACCATGGGCGTCGCGTTGTTGAGATTCTCGAAGTAAGCCGCAACGTGACTCGCCTCGAAGCCGTCGGGCCATCGGCAGGCGCGATAGTCCATCCAGTGCCGACGCAGTTCGTCGCTCGGTTGACCGAATGAGTAATCGTACCAACTGAGTAATGGAATGATCGACAGATCTTCGTGGTGAAACGGCTGCATGGAAGCCCCGGATTGTTCAACTACCCGGCTAACCTGATCGAACTTTTCTAAAGAGGTCTTTTTGTCGTCGTCGCGGAAGACCCATAAATCATGGTTTCCCGGCACATACAGTACCTGCTTGAACCGAGCCGCAAGCGTAAGCAGGGACCATTCTAGTAACCGCAGCGAGTCGGATACATCGCCCGCAAGAATTAGCAGATCGTCGCGGTACTCACTGGTTGATAAGGCCGCAATCCACCGCGCATTGACGTTGTAATCAATATGAATATCGGATAGTGCGAAGACTCTCATCCCTCTTAATCTTTAATCCATTCCGATTTAACCGTATCGAATTGGGTGACTAAGAAGCCAGCCTCGCGGTCACCGCCGCCAAATTCTCCAGATCGCGCCCGTATGGCGACAAAATGGTATAGACTTTGGATTTCGAAGTGGCTGGCAAGACATACTTCGTAAAAGTGGCGAGTGTGCCGGAAGGGCCGACATCGATATATTGATATGACCCCTCGATTTCCAGGCGCTGAATAGTCAGTTGAAACCGGATCGGATCGCGGGTCACCCGCCACAGATGATCTACAGGCAGCGCATTCAATAATTGCGCCCGGGCGCAGCAAATCACCGGCATCATGGCTACTTTGGTGTTCATTGATCGCAAGTAGGCTTTAAATGGCGATTCCGCCGCAGCGATCCATTGCGAATGAAAAGCGAATGACACTGGCAGTTTCTGATATGCGACTCCCTTATCGCGCAGGATGTTTTCAATATCGGCTACCTGGCCGGCTGGCGCGGCGACCACGAAATGCGAGTCAAAATTGATCGCCGCCAGTTCGCAGTAACGATGCAGACCGGCGTCATCATACAGGCGTGGGCTGGCCAGCGCCGCGATCATCGCTCCTCGCTCACAACTCGATTCCAATGCGATGGCGTGCTTGACGACGGCAGACAATGCCTCTTCAACGTCGAAACACCCGGCCAGGGCGCCGGCCACAAAGGTCCCTAAGCTAGCGCCGAGCGTCAGGTCAGGCCGGACGCGAGCTTCGATCAGTGTTTGCGCAATCGCGTATTGGGCCATGAAAATGGCTGGATGGCTCAAGAGAGTGCGATCGAAGGTCTCAGCCTTCGTACGCCCCCGATTATACAGGGCATCCACGACGGAATGTCCTGAAAGCTCTCGGACCAAGATGTCCATCTGCGTCATCCAATGACGAAACACCGGGTATCTGTCGTATAGAGCCTGTCCCATCTGAAAATATTGGGAGCCCTGGCCGGAAAACATGAAGACGATTTTGGGATTTGACATTATTCCTGCGGTACGTGCGGGAGTTGTACCTGGTAGAGTTTACGGCAAACGCCAAGTATTAATTCAAATGGCTCTTTTTCCGATAGCAGTGAAAAATGATCTGAAGCTGTGGTCGGGTAGTAGTTGAAGTTAGGCAGGCGCCGTCTCCACTTATCGGCGCATTTTTTATTCCTAAAGTACCTGTTCGCCTGCTCGATGATCGGCATCTTGAATCGCTTCGGGTGAAAATATACTCTCGGGCTCTTACGCTGAAAGTAATGACATTCAACGGCGCCGGAATTCGGCAGATCTTCTATCACGTAAGATTCCGCCGCGCGTTCGTTGGCCTCAGCGATTTGATAGTATCGCTCGATCATCGCCTGCAATTCTTGACTCGAATACCTAAGCCCTTTTTCCATTCCTGCATCGACCAGACAGGGCACTATCTTTTCAACGCCGACATTCTCCAACTCGAGGTCATTGAGATCGGTAAAGCCGCCCAGATTATTCATCATCATGATGTTGAGATAGATCATCGCGTACCGCAGCTTCCTGGGATCCGCATCATTGGAGAAAGGTGAGCTGTGATAAGGGTATGGCACATCGATCATCATAATGTTTTTTACGTCGTGACCGCGCAACTGAAGTTGGCGAGCCACTTCATATGCTATCAATCCGCCCTCCGAATACCCTCCCAGTTGGAATGGGCAATTCGAACCAAATCCCCTGGCCAGCAGCATCTCCGCATAGTACGAGGCCATTTCGGCCAGATCGTCAATCGGCTTATCGTCTCCTTTTATTCCCCTGGATTGTATTGCGTAAAAGGGCAATGTTTTCCCCAGGTGTTGCGACAGTCCGACATACCCCTGAATTGTTCCGAGGGAGCCATGAAACCAGAACGTCGGCGCCAGTTCACCATCGGACTGCAATATTTCAAACTCCCTGTATTTATTCAACGCGCGATGGGCGCCGGCAGCTCTCTTTTTGTCGGACACCATCTCACAGAACTGAGCTATCGACCCACAGCTTGTAACCTCTTCAAGAGATAAGTCGATTGAATATAGCTCCTCTATTGAGTTGATCATACACATCATCAGCAGCGAGTCGATTCCCAGGCTGGAAATTGCGCTCGTTAGATCTATGTGTTTTACATCGACCTTGGAATAACTGCTTATTATTCTGATGATTTGGTCGGGGCTCCAGTCGAGAGCCTCGTTCACGTATTCGGCCGACCTGTTGAAGGCGCCGGGACCGTGCCGCTCTGCAAGCGGTATTCCATGGCCGTTATGATAAGAGTTCCCCTCAAACGGATAGCTCGTCAACGAGACTCTTTTAACTGTCCTCCCGGTGTACAGCGCGCTCCAATCTACATTGGCCCCGCAGACCCACAGTGTGGCCAACTCGTCCAGTTTATAGCGTCCGAAGCCGGCGGATAGCGGCCCGGTAGCGAGGTTATCGCTCAACGTAGAATTTCGCAGACTGCCTGCCGCTCCCTGCCTGGCGGTATAGATCGCTTTCGGGCGCAACCTGTCCTCATTGGGCTCATTCAGATAGGTATTCAATTGGTCGATCAGCGAATCCTTTGACGATGCGACAATGGCCAGCCTGCAATCCATCGGTTCCCGTCCGGTTTGCAGGGTGTAAGCCACATCCGATAGATTCAGATCTTTTCGGGCCGACAGTTGGCGTTGTAAGTTATTCGCATACTTCCTGAGCGCCGAATCGGTTTTAGCCGACAGGACGATGAGCACGGGTTCCTGATCTGGCTCTCCATTCGCTGCGCCGTTTAAATCGCCTGGAGTCATTCGCCGCGGCGTGTTCTCCAAGACGTATTCTTCGATCAGGGCGAACGCATTGGTGCCGCTCATTCCGGTCGCCCCGACGATTCCACGTCGCGGGCGTGCGCCATCCGACAGCCGCCAATCACGATTTTCTTCGTTGACGTAAAAGGGGCTGCTCTTGAAATCTATGTACTCATTAGCCTGTCGATAATTGCATAACGCCGGCATCATTCTATGCTTTATCGCTAAGCACATGCCGATCAGGCTGACGACTCCCGACGCGGCAAACGTGTGTCCGATGAGCGGCTTGATCGACCCGAGCGCGCAGAACTGCCTCCGCTCGGTCTCACTCTTGAACGCTTCCGACAGCGCCTGCACCTCAATCGGGTCTCCCAGCGGAGATCCCACGCTATGCCCCAGGACGTACTGCACGCTCTCCGGGTTTACCCGACTCCGCTTGAGGATGCTCTTGACCAGTCTCGCCTGAGAGAGCGCGCTGGGAGCGGTAATGCCGTTGGTCCTCCCGTCATAGTTGACTCCGCTCCCCCTGATCACTCCATAGATGGCGTCTCCATCCGCTTCCGCCTTCGACAATCGCTTCAACACCACGACCGCCACAGCCTCTCCAGGCACCAATCCGTTCGCTCGGCTGTCGAACGCGTAGCATTCGCCGTCCTCCGAGAGCATCCCGCTCTGACTCAGCGCCACATAGATCAGCGGCGAGGTCAGGAGATTGACTCCTCCTGCCAGCGCCAGTTCACAATCGCCTCTCTGCAGCGATTGGCACGCATAGTGCGCCGCCACCAATCCCGACGAGCACGCCGTGTTGATCGCCAGATTCGGCCCCTGCAAGTCCAGGAAGTAGGAGATTCGCGCCGCCAGGATCGCGTTATGATTGCCCGTCATCAGACTCTGCGAACCCGCGGCATTACCGTAGAGTCCCTCTTCCGCTCCGATGAAGACGCCGCAGTTACCGCCGCGAATTCGCTCTCCGGCGTATCCCGCATCCTCGAACGCTTTCCACGCTTCCTCCAGGATCAACCTCTGTCTCGGCTCCATCCACTGCGCTTCCCTCGGCGATATCTCGAAGAACAGCGGGTCGAATTCATCCACTCCCCTGATGAATCCTCCCCTGTTCGCCGCGATCCGGTTCTCTGCGGCGCCCGCCGACCGGCAGTACTCTCTCCAATCCCACCGCTCCGCCGGAATCTCCCCGATCGCCTTCCGGCCCACAGCGAGCAGTTCCCATAACTCCTCCACGTTATCCGCTCCTGGAAACCGCCCCGACATCCCGATGATCGCTATCGGTTCCTCACGCCCGGATTCCGCTCCCGCACCGCTTCTAACCTCAACTCTCTTCTCTTCAGATTCTCGATCAGTCACGCCCGTCGCCGGAGTCTCAGGCGATTCATCCATGCGCCCCGGTCGATAGACCGCTTCCAGAGCCGCGCGGCGCCGCTCGATCAGGTGATCGCTCAGCCTTTCGATCGTGCTGTAGTTGAAGAAGACATTGGGCATCACCTCAAAACCGTATCGTTCGGTCAGGACTCGACCGAACTGCGCCAGCCCGATCGAATCGAAGCCGAAATCCGCGAAGTTCGTCTTCCCGTCCAGGCGCTCCGGCTCTATTTTCAGCAGTTCCCCGACCCGCTCCTTCAGGTCACCGGCAACGTATGCTCTCAGGGTGGCCGAATCCAGGGCGGGCCCCTGATTGCCTGCTCTGGCTCCGGCTCCGCCCTGGCGGTTCACACTGCGCGCCGGACACTGATCTCGACTGCCGCTATAGATCCGCGAGAGGAATCCCTCGATCCGCGCCGGCCGACCCACCAGCGCCAGCTCCTGCTCACACTCTCTCTGGAGCGCCTGCTCCCACGCTTCGATTCCCTCTTCCCTCTCTAGATAACGCTGGCCGCTGCTCTTCAGATACATCTCGATCGGCTCCGATCCGACCGCACCCATTCCTCCCTCTCTCCACAGCGGCCAGTTGATCACCAGCGTCCGGCCTTGCCTCTTTCCACTCCGCCGCAGCCTCTCTCGATACGCTCCATAGGCCATCTGATACCGGTTCCCGATCGCATAATCACATCCACCTCCGTCTCCCAGGATCGCCGCCGACGATGAGAAGTAACTGACGAAATCGAGCCCCAACTCCGCCGTCACCTCATCCAAGATCCGCGTCCCTTCCACCTTCGGCCGCAGAACTCCGTCAAACTCCTCCCACTCCTTCTCGGTCAGCGGCCGCTTCGTTTCGATCCCGGCTCCATGGATAATCCCGTTGATCGCTCCCCATCGCTCCTGAATCTCGGCTACCACCGCGCTCATCCGGTCTCGATCACCTACATCCGCCGCGTAATAGACGGCCTCCGGCGCTCCGCTCGACTCCAACTGCCGCAATCGTTCTCGGAGCCTGTCGTCCAGCGGACTTCTGCCGATCAAGGCGATCCGGGACTGATAGGTCCGCGCCAGATGATCGGCGAAGACCTTCCCCAATCCGCCGCCGCCGCCGGTGATCAGGTAGACTCCCTGCTTCCTCAGCGCCGGCCGAGCAGCGTCCGCCTCCGAAGAGGCCCGATAGCCCAACCGATAGCAAGCGCCTCGCTGAAAGCGGATGACTCCAGTTCGCCACAAGTTCTGCCAGATTTGCTCGGCTCGTATACCGACCTCATCACCGTACAGGATGGTCACGCTCATTTGCGGGATCGCGCTTCCCAGCGAGCGTTCATAACCGATCAGTGACAGGTCGTAACAACTGTTCAGATCATCGAGCGCCGTCCCCGTGATGATCAGCCGCTTGAGTTCGAGTCCCGACCGGGCGTTGGTCTTCAAGAGGCTGTGGAGGCCCTGGATCTTCGGCAAGCCCTCTCCCCAGTTGTAGAGCGCCGCCCACTCTCCCGCCCGGTCGCGGTCTTCCGCTGAGGCCAGGCTGTCCCACAACTTCCGGTAGCCGGACTCTCCCTCCGCGGGGACTTCATACCGGTTTGAGCCGAGACGTCTGAATTGCGCGCCTTTCACGACGCAAATCAAGCGGCTTTGATCGCGCCGCCCTTCGAGGAGTTCGGCCAGGGCCGAACTCTGTTCCTCGTCTTCGGTGAAATGGATCAACTGAAGCGGTTGGTCGCCGATCGTGATCTCGCCGTCCGGTTGCGGTGTCCACTCCTCGACATAACGCAACAGCGCGGTGGCTTCGGGCGCCTGGACATCAGGAAGAGTCTGGTGAACCGGGGTATCCGGTCTTTTCGAACTCGCCATCCCGCGGTTAAAACCGTTTTCGGTTCGATTCTCTCCCACCATCACAGGCAGCCAATAACGTTCCCCGGCAAATGGGTAGGTCGGGAGACTGATCCGGCGCGGCTTCCACTCTCCATATAGCTTATTCCAATCGATATCGAATCCTTTGACCCAAAGATCCACCAACTTTCCGAGTTTACCGCGCTGGATCCACTTATCGATGGTCTCCCCAAATTCTTCATCGCCGACCAGAAGAGTCAGAGCCTCTCTGCCACGCCTGACCTGTCCTCGAGCCACCTCTCCGGGTTCAGCTCGATCTTCGGTAAATGCTTGCAGCTTCTCTTCAAGCTCCTTTGTCGTGTTTACAATGACTGCCAATCTTTCTTCCATCGCCTCACGACCCGCTTGCAAGGTATAGGCGATATTCGGCAGATCCGCATCGACCAGCTGCCGCGCGCGGATCGCGCCGACCAGATTCCCCGCCTGGGATTTCAGTTGCGCTTCGGTCTTCGCCGACAACACAATGATCGATGGTTGTCTCTCACCGGCGGCGGTCGTGGACTGATGGCCGTTAACGGCGACGTACTCCTCGACGATGAGATGGGCATTGGCGCCGCCCGCGCCGAACGACGAGATTCCCGCCATCCTCGGGTACTCTCTCGTCTGTCCCGCAACCGTGATCCGCGGCCGTTTCCATTCGCCTAACTCTCGCTGCACCACGAACGGCGTCTTCTCGAAATCTATATTCGGATTGAGTTCCTCTGTGTGCAGACTCGGCGCCAACTGGCCGTACTTCATCTGCATCAGCACCTTGGTCAGACCGGCAATCCCGGCCGCGCTCTCACAATGTCCGATATTCGATTTGGCTGAGCCGATCGCGCAGAATTGTTGATCCGACGTGTATTCCCTGAAAGCCTGGCTCAGTCCGGCGATCTCGATCGGATCTCCCAACTCGGTGCCCGTCCCGTGCGCCTCAATGTAGCTGATGGCTCGCGCATCCACACCCGCCCTCGAGATCGCACTCCGAACCACCTGTTTCTGCGCCACCGGATTCGGCACCGTATACCCGTTGGTCTTGCCGCCATGGTTGATGCCGCTGCCGCGAATCACGCCGTATATATGATCGCCATCGGCCTCCGCCTGCGACAACCGTTTCAGCAGCACCGTACCGACTCCCTCTCCGGGCGCCATCCCGTCCGCTCTGTCTCCGAAGCTCCTGCATTCTCCTCCCGGCGACAACATTCTTGCGCTGCACAACATCACAAAACTGCTCGGGTGCAGGTACAGATTCACTCCGCCCGCAATCGCCAGTTCGCACTCGTCCCGCAGCAGGTGTTCACACGCCTCATGAATCGCCGTCAGCGATGCCGAACACATCGTATCGATCGGCAGGCTCGGACCGTTCAAATTCATAAAATACGACACCCGATTCGCCACCGAACTGAAGGACGTATGTGGAAACGCCGCCTCACCACGCCTCCACAACTCCGGCCCGTACAGGTCAAACCCCGTCTTGGTGATTCCCACGAACACTCCCACCCGTCCTCCGTGACGGCTGCCCAGCGTCTCTCGCGTGTATCCCGCGTCTTCTATCACCTCCCAGCACGACTGCATAAACAGCCGCTCCTGCGGGTCCATCCCTTCCGCCTCTCGCGGCGATATATTGAAGAAGAGCGGATCGAACTCCGCAAAACCGTCGACAAATCCTCCCCATTTGCAGTAGCTCCGGCCCGTGGAGATCGCCTGCTCCGGGTCCTCACAGTAGAAGCCTTCCAGCGACCAGCGTTCCGGAGGAACCTCCACGACGCAGTTCTTCCCGGCCTTCAGGTTCTCCCAATACTGCTCCACGTTGCTCGCCTGCGGATACCGGCCGCTCAATCCGATAATCGCAATCTCCCGATCCGCACTCGCCGAAGGCGCGGGCGCCAGTGAGCTGGTTACCTTTTGCCGCCCTCGCCGTCTCACGCCTTGCAGCGCAATCTTCGCCAGTCGATCGGCCTGACGCTCGGTGCTCGGTACGGGATGCGCCGGCGCGGCGCCATTCAAGCCAACCAGTTTCAGCAATGCCTCTCGCTCATTAGTTATTAGGCGCTCAACCAGTCTCTCGATATTCTGACACTCAAAAAAGACTGTGCTGCTCAGGTCCGGGATCGATTCTCTCAAGGCGTCGGTCAGTTGCACGACCACGATTGAGTCGATTCCGTAGTGTTCCAGCGGTTCGCCTGCATCGATCAAATCCCCATCGATCTTCAACGTTTTTCCGATCAGCTTCTTCAAATACCCGGTACTCTTTTCACGCAGCGACTGTTCTCCGACGGCTGCCGTCGATCCAATCCCAGACACAGCCAGGCCCGGTGGCGGGGAGGGTCTGCCGGTAATGGGCAGCGCCGGCCGTGAACCAACAGGCGCGGACCTCCGTTCTTCCTCCGCCACGCGCCGTGTCTGCCTCACCTGCGCCTCTCTGCCTATCTCCAACTGCTGGCGGATCACTCCATCGCTCTCCGCCATAATGATCTGCAACCCTAACTCATGCGCCGCCGCCGCCGGAAAGCACACTCCTCGAAATCCCTCCTGCTCCAACACTCGCCTCCAGCTTTCAGGACTCAGCCCAGGCGACCCCTCCAGCCTCAACGCCTCGTCTTCGTACCTCCACCATCCTTCCAACAGCCCGAAGGTCAGATGTACCAGCAGGCTCTTCCCATACGTCTCGTTCAACAACAGCAAACCGTTCCTCTTCAGCGCCGCCTTCGCGTTTCGCACCGTCTCCCTGATCTTCTTTGTCGCGTGCAGCACGTTGGCCGCTATCACCACGTCGTAACTTCCCACCTCTATTCCCTGCTCACCCAGTCCTCGCTCCACATCGAATATCCCATACCTCAGATACGGCGCCTCCTTTCCATACTTCTCCTCCGCGTGCAGCAGGAATGCCTTCGACAGGTCCGTGTACCGGTACTCCTCGATGTGCGCTCTGTAATCCCTCAGCCTCTCGAAAATCCTCGCGCTGGTTCCTCCGGTCCCCGCCCCGATCTCCAGCATCCGAATCCTCGCCCCGCCATCTCGATTCACTCGCTCCTCCACATACCTCTCCACACGCTCCGACAGCGCCTCGTTGAAGCAATCCGCAATCCGGTTGTTCTTGTAGACCCCCTCCACCAACTCCATCGACGAACGCGGGAACATGATCTCGGTCGCCGCGATCTTCCCGGTCAGAATCTCGGGCAGCCCTTTCAAGGTCGCCTCCACCAGTCTTACCTGCGCCCGCAGATTCTCGTCCTCCAACCAGCTCTCTTTCTCTTCCTGCCAATGGCTCCACGCCTCTCGCGCTTCTTCGACCGCCTCCGCCCGGACCTCGTACTCCGCCCCTTCGACCCGGAGATACCCGCGCCGCTCCAGTTCTCTCACACTCTCTTCCAGCCATCGCCCGTACTGCCCGGCTCCGCCCACCGCCCTCCACCACTCGCTGATCGATCCATACCGCTTTTCGCCCAGCCCCAGTCCGCTCAACTGACTCAATAACAATGCGCCCAAGCTGGCGTCGAACCGCTTATACAATTTGGTCGCCGGCAGATGGACCGGATCCAGAACCGGCATCTGTGCCGGCAGAGCGGCCAGAGTTTCATTTAATGCCGGCAGTTCCGGCGCCAATACCGACATTTGCTGCGGCAACGAGTATGTGACCTGCGCCATTTGCGAACGCTTTACCTTGATCAGCCCCAGTTGATCGAATGGTCCGGTCAACAGGTTCTCAAGCGCATCCATTCCCTCCCGGTCTTGAATTGATCCGATGCCGGTCACGGCTAAAAGGTTCTTCATTGTTTGCGGAACTATCGCGGCGCTGCCGATGTTGCCCCACCATCCCCAGTTCATGACCTTCGTCGCGCACCTCCGTCTTTGTCCGAGTTGATGTGCGTAGGCATCTTTAAAGGCGCAGCCCGCCGAGTAGCCCGCCTTGCCGGCATTTTTGGAGAAGGAGGCCATCGAAGAGAAGAAGAGCACGAAGTCCAGAGGCTCGCCGGCGAACACCTGCGCAATCCTCACGCTGGCGTCTATCTTCGCCTTCAAGATCTCTCTGAATCTCTCCTCCTCTACCTTCCACAAACTCTCGTCGAAGATTCCCACCGCCGAATGGATCACTCCGTTCACCTCCCCGCATCTACTCTTGATCTCACTGTACGCCCTCTCCAACTCCTCTCGCTTCGTCGCGTCTCCTCGGATGTAGACCGGCTCCTGTCCCACCTCTCCCAATCGCCTCCGCTTCCTCCTGATCTCCTCATCCTCACTTCGACGCCCTATCCAGATCACCCGCGCCCCGTACTCCCTGATCACATATTCGCTGAACACCTCTCCGATTCCTCCCGCACCTCCGATCACCACATACACTCCCCCCTCTCTGTACCCTCTCCTCTTTACTCTCTCCTCCTCGCACGGGATCAACATCTGCCGATACCATTCTCCTCCTCGAGTTCCCCATCCGTTCCCCTGCCCGTCACTCGGCAGCCTCAGGATCTCCGCCCACGGCGCCACTCTCATCTCCTCCACATCCACCAGCCTCACCTTCCACTTCGGACACTCCTTCGCCAGCGACCCCATCAATCCATGCACGCTCGCGTCCGTCGCATTTATCTCTTCATTCCTCAGGATCGGCTGCGCCTTCTCCGTGACCGCCGTGATCCACACCTCTCGGCTTCCATATCCCAGCTTCAGCAGCGCCTTGATCACACGAAAACATTCCACCACTCCTTCCTCCTGCCCCTCGATCACTCTCTCCTCCTCGCCCCCTCCTCTCTCCCTCTCCGGCGCGATCCACATCACATGCGCGATCCTCTCGCTTCCCTTCAGCCTCTCCGCCATCTCTTCAATGCCGCCGCCGCCACCTCTACGCAACAGCCTCGCCTCCGGATATCGTCTCCTCAACTCACGCTCCGCCTCGCCTCCTCCTCCGACTATCAACACCTCTTCTCCACCCGCAGGCCTCTCTTCTTCCATCTCCACTCTCACCACCTCCCACACCGGCGCCAGCCTTACCGCCACCTCTCCCTCTTCTCCCGCCGCCCATTCCACCTCTCTCCGCGCGGCGCTCTCTCCTCTCTCCTCCTTCCTCTCCACCACCCTCGAACTCACTCCTCTCAAGGCAACTCGAATCTCTCCCACCTCGTTGCAGATCTCCAGATCGAACTTCCTCACCCTCTCCGTGCTCTCCGGACTCACCCGGATCCACGCCCACATCTCATCCTCGCATCCACCCCACACTTCGATCCCTTCCATCGAAAACAACAGCGCCGCCTTCCCCTCCTCGCCCTCTTCTCTCCCGCTCAACAGCAGCGCCGCGCATCCCTGCAACGCTCCGTCCAACAGACTCGGGTGCAGCACGTACTGGCCCCGCGTCTGGCTCACTTCCTCGGGCAACCGGAGTTTCACCACCCCCTGTCCGGCTCCCACCTCCACCCTCTCCACCGCCTGAAAGGCCGGCCCATACTCGATCCCCGCCCCCTTGAAGACCTCGTAACACCTCGGCCCCGCGATCACCTCCTCCGTACATCGCTCATCGATCGTCCTCAGGTCGAGACGCCCCGCTTCTCCCCTCTCCATGATTCCGGCTCTCCCCCGGCAATGAATCACTCGCTCTTCAGCCGCCTCGCTGTATATCTCAAATTCCACTTCACCCGTCTCCTCCACCTCCAGCGCGATCTGCAATTCGAACTCCTCATCTCGAACCTCCACCGGCTGCAGCCAAAACACCTCCTCGAGCCAAACGCCGAACTCCATCTGACAGTCTCCGGCGTCACGCGCGGTCAATCCGCAGGACGCCTCCACCGCCGCTCTCGCCATCTCCAGATAGGCCGCTCCGGGCAAGACCCGCCGCCCCTGTACCAGGTGGTCTCTCAGGAAGAACTCCTCTCCGCTGAAGGTACAGCTGAACCGCTGCCCGCCGAAATCGGAGGTATTCTCGTGGAGCAGGGGATGAATGACGGTCCTCTCGCTCAGTCTCTTCCCGTCGACCTGATTCAGTAGATCCAGCGCGTCTGTCTTCGAAAGCCGGCTCTGCTTGAGTTCATTAAGCACGTATTCAATTAGATCCATTTCCTCGGCCTCCCTTTAGCAATTCTTTCGTCTGTCTTGCAGCGGCAGCGACATCCACTTTTTGCTCTAGCAAATCATCAATCAGAGCCTCCAGCTCCTGCCTGTCACGCGGCCGGCTTTGTTTAATGCGATCTATCTCTTTCGCCGGCGATTCGGCAGCGCCGATCCAATACCGCTCCCGCGCAAACGGATAAGTCGGCAGGCTGACCTTTTTCGGACGATGACTTCGAGGCACAGCAGTCCAGTCGACTGCCTGTCCGCTTAGCCATCGGTCTGCGAGCTGTCTCAAATCGTCGATTAACATACCATTACCTATTTCCGGATTTTGACCGCCCGGTTCCGATACCGGTCGAGCCGATGTTTTGAGTCTCCTCACCGTTCCCCGATAACAATCGGTAATGCGCTCTTCACCGGAAACAAATTGCGTTAACTTTTCTTTCAGCGTCAGGGCATCGTTGACCAGAAAGATGACCCGGTGTTCGAATGACTCCCGCCCTATTTGCAGAGTAAAGGCCAGGTCGGCAAGCAAAGTTTGTAAAACTCCGTGATCTTTTTCCGCCGCCAACATACTCTCCAAATACGAAAGTATGTTTTCCACGTAAATCCTTAGCTGCTCATTGCTCCTGGCCGATATTGGAACGAGTACAGCCGGCAATTGACCATTCACGTCGAAACGTTTTGGCTCATCCGCAGCCACATATTCTTCTATGACCAGATGGGCGTTCGTCCCACTGAATCCGAACGAACTGACGGCCGCGCGGCGGCGTTTATCTTTTCCGACCGTCCATGGCGTTAAACTCGTATTCACGTAAAACGGGCTGTTTTCAAAGTCAATGTGGCGATTGGGAATGCCGTAATTCAGCGACGCGGGCATTTGCTTATGCTTTAAAGCCAAGAGAATCTTGATCACCCCCACCACACCTGCAGCCGTGACGGTATGACCGACATTGGTTTTGACCGATCCGATTGCGCAGTACTGACGCCGGTCGGTATATTCCCGGAAGGACTCTGTTAAAGCCTGAACTTCGATGGGATCACCCAGCTTGGTGCCGGTTCCGTGGGCCTCGACATACTGAATCTCGGAAGCATCAATTTTAAACCTCTGATAAATACTCAATTCCAATTGCCGTTGCGACACCGCGCTCGGCGCTGTAATTCCGTTCGTCGCTCCATCCTGATTGATGCCGCTGCCGACGATCACGCCGTAAATATGATCCCCGTTGGCCACGGCGTCCTGTAGCCGCTTCATGGCTATAACGGCCACAGCCTCGCCGGAGACCATGCCGTTGGCGCGGTCGTCGAACGTGAAGCATTTTCCGTCCGCAGATAACATTTGGGCTCCACCGGCGGCCGCGCTGAAGTGTGGGGTCGTTTGGATAAAAGCGCCGCCCGCCAGAATCAAGTCCGTTTCGTTGTTCCATAGACTTTGGCAACCCATATGGATCGCCACCAAAGAACTTGAACAGGCGGTGTCTACGGCCAGAGCCGGTCCCTTCAAATTGAGAAAATACGAAATCCTCGCCGGTAAAATAGATACGGCAGTTCCCCAAAATGAATGACCAACTTCATCCCTCTTGATATAGCTGGCGTACTTCCCATCTACTACACCCGCAATCACGCCTGTTCGACTGCCATTCAACTCCGTTCGCGACAATCCTGCATCCTCTAGCGCTTTCCAACTCTCTTCCAGGAAAATCCGCTGCTGTGGATCCATGTACTGAGCTTCCAGACCTGAGATGTTGAAAAATAACGGGTCAAATGACTCAATATCTTCCAAATAGCTCCCCCACTGGTTATAGTCACTCGCCCCTCCATCCATGGGGGGATCGAGGCGCTCGAACAGTCTCTTTCTGCCTTGAGGAAGCCTGGTGATCAGACTTCGCCCCTCTGCCAAACACCGCCAAAATTCATCCACATTTTTCGCAGACCCGAAACGCCCCGACATCCCGACGATAGCCAGATCCTGCTCACGGCCGGCAAGGTGGTTGGCGCCGGGTATAACATCAATAGCCTGTCTCTCTCGGTAATCACCCTCCGTCACGTTCTCTGGCACGGTTATCACCACTTTCCCGATATTGAGCCGCGCCTCCAAATAACGGTATGCCTCCTTAAGGTTATCGAAGCTAAATGTCTTTCCGATTATGATTTTTATGGCGTTACTCTCTACCAATGAAAAAAGCTCGCGACCCAGATCTGTTCCGTATTCTGGATCGTCCAATAGTAGCTTTCTCAGATCCAGGCTATGGAAGCTCTGATTATTCGACATTTTACTGAGGTCGATATTGCGAGCCGATTTCAGACCCGTCATGGCGATTTCGACATATCGCCCTCGCGCGTTCAGGCAGTTGATCCCTTTCTGAATATTATCTCCTGACAGGGTATTGATAACCGCGTCGACGCCCTTCCCTTTAGTGACCTCCCGGACTTCGCGTTCGAAATCCATGGTTTTATAGTTAATTAAGCGCGGCACACCCATGGCCGACAGATACTGCAGTTTTTCGTCGGAGCTCGCCGTGGCGATGATCCTGGCGCCCAGGTGTTGCGCCAACTGGACGGCCATCAGTCCCGTTCCGCCGGTCGCGCTTTGAATCAGAATCGTTTCGTTCTTTGCCAGCCTGATTCGCCTGAATACTTCAATGACCGTCAATCCGACAGTTAACAGAGACGACGCCTCTTCAAACGACAGGTACAGTGGTTTTCTGATAAGCTGCGATTCTTCGGCGGTGATAAGGGTGGACTGAATGCCGAGACGGTTCCCAGCGGTTACGATTACTTCATCGCCGACGACATAGCGTTTAACCTTGCTTCCGACCGCGCGGACAACGCCAGCGGCTTCAAAGCCCGGAGTAAACGGATAGGAAGGCATGGTCGGATATAACCCCTTTACGCAAAGCAGGTCTCCGAAATTGAGCGAGAATGCCATGACCTGTACTTGCACGTAATGTTCTTCCGGAATGCCGATATCTTGCTCGACTATCTTGATCTCTTCTATCGTAGTGGGTCCATCGAGAATCACTTTTTGATACTTACCGGACTTAACTGACCGATTGTTAGCCTGTTTGTATGAAGCGTCATCGGCGACCATTGCCAGCCGGCTTTGGGGCGGCTTGTTTGCCCCGATCATGCCGGCGTATTGCGCTTTTACTTCGGCCTCTGAGATCAGCCCCGCTTGATAATCCTGCAGCAGTTTTTTTATTCGGCTTTTCACTGTGATCTCTCTTCGATTAAATAGTGGTCTGTTCAGGAGGCCGGACGGATAGCCTCACATCTGCTTTTAAACCGCGAAACCTTCGAGCCGGGCGAAATCCGCCAGGCTATAACATCGATAGGGATGAGATGTTTCGTGCAGTTCGCTGATTCTGTGGTTTAAGAAAAATGGATCTATGCTGGATAATATGATTGACAGAGTGATCCGTCGGGAATGACAGATCGATTGGGCAGGTGGCAGGCTCCATCCACACGCCGCGCGCGATCTCGGCAGTTTGCGCGATGGTAATTGGCAGCCTAAATCGAGCCACGCAAGATCGGTACAGCGCCGGTGTCCCAATGTGTCTTGGCCTGATTTAGATGTCTCTTGTCACCCCCTTCAATCAATTTCTCAGACGTTCTAAAGTCTCTTCCAATGACATCCTTCCCTGCATCAACTCATCGGCAATCGTATTAAGGTGATCGTCATTAAATTCGAGGTCGGATTCCTGTCCGTGGCGATTGGCATCGGGGCGATGATCGGCATCGTCTGAGGTCGCAACTCGACTTCGAAGGGCCATCCCGTTCTCCAACCCATGATCGAGATCCGCTCGGTGATCTCGATAAATATGTTCCGTCAGCAGCCTGATGGAAAAGTAGTCGAAGATAACGGTGGTCTTCAGCGACAAACCTAACGCCGCATTTATTCTACGCACCAGATCCACCGCCACAATCGAGTCGACGCCGACATCGGATAACGCTTTATCCGAATCGATATCTCCGGCCGAAAGATTCAGAACCTCTGCGACGTTTGTTAGCAACGCCTCCTCAATGTAACTTTTTACGGATTCCTCCGAATTCTCCCCACTGCCGGAGATGGGATCGACAGCGCGGCGGTCCCTGCGCTCCTGAAGAATGAACGGCTCAGTGCTGGAATCTGCCGCCCTCACATCCGGGTTCCGTCGCGACCAATGCGGCATCAGTTCGTTCTTGTATTCCAGATGAAGATGCTCGGCTAATCGGCTGATAGATGGGTAATCGAAGATGACCGTGGTTTTTAGCGCTAAACCGAGTGACGCATTAATCATGCGGACTAACTCTACGGCAATAATTGAATCTACCCCGAGGTCTGAGAGGACGGCAGACGGATTGATCTCACCATCTGACAGCTTGAGCACGCCGGCCACCGCGTTCGACAGAGATTCCTCAAGATAGAGTTTCAACTGCTCTTCCGAAACCTCGATCTTTTCGGCCGGCCTTACTGGCGAAGCGACCGGTCTGGCCCCCCTGAGAGATGACGTTGCTCCATGCGCGCCGCCGCTATTGAGAGCCGAGTTCGGGCCCCGCGATTCCCGCCCTTTCACTCCGATTTCGCGCGCTGCTTTTTCCTGTTGGGCTTGACCATTGCTCTCCGCCACGATCACATATTGTTGAGCGAGGTCAGATACAGCCGGGGCAACGAAAACTTTTTCAAACCCTTCTTCGATTAAGCGCCGCTCCCACCGCGTGGGCGACAGCGCCGGGCTTCCTTCTATCCTCACTTCTTTATCTTCTGCTCGCCACCATCCGTCCAACAGACCAAAAGTAAGGGTGGTAAATGGCCGTTTATTACCTATTTCATTGAGAATCAATAATCCGTTCCGTTTCAAACAGGCTTTTACGTTTCGGAGGGTGTTACCGATATTCTTCGTAGCGTGCAGGACATTGGCCGCAATTACTATGTCGAAATAGCCCCTGCGCATCGCTTGCTCGCTCAATGGGCGCTCTACGTCAAAAAGCTGCAACGATAGATAAGGCGTCGTCGGGGAATACTGCTCCTGCGCATGAATCAAAAAGCGCTTGGAGATGTCGGTATAGACGTACTCCACACAGCTTTCATACTTGTTCAAGCGTTTAAAAAGGCTTTCACTGGTTCCACCGGTTCCCGCCCCGACCTCCAGAATTCTAACTTTCACGCTATCTGGAAAGTCTCGCATCTTCGATTGTATGAAAGTTTCCACCGCGTCGGCCATCTGGTCGTTGAAGTAGTCGGCATAGGCATTCTTTTTATAGATTCCTTCCACCAAAGCAGTGCTTGAATTCGGGAAGAGAACATCCGTGGCAAGAACGCGGCCCCGCAGAACCTGCTGCAATGATTGCAGGCAAGCGTCCGCTAAGGCTAGATGCGCAATCAAATCAGGATAACGGCTTAAAATATCGTCTTTGCGCCGGTCCGCATCATGTGCGTCTATCTGATTCCCGCGGGGAGCGGCGAATCTAACGACGCCCTTCTCAATCGCAATAACCCCTTCCTGGCGCAGGATCCTCAGGACCTCATCAAAAAGCAGATCATGCTTCCCGGAAATTTCCAATTCCTCTTTAATAACGCTTGTGTCTTTGGGCTCCGTTAAGATGTTTTCCAACCCCATCGCATTCAATACCGATAACAACCGGCTGACGACATACTTGTTCAGAGAGGTATCGGCCGCGTCCGAATGTTCAAACCGGGAGGAGTCAATCTTCTCCCTGGCCGAATCACTCTTGAGAGTATCCACTATTCGTTCAAAATAGGCGCCTTGTGTTGTGGCATAAAGTTCTTCGCCATGTTGATCTATTCCCCACCTGGCTCTTGCCGTCGGGCTCAATTTAATAGCCAACAATTGCGGAATTTGATTAGCGCCTACGGACTCCAAGATATTCATGCCATCTCGTGGCTCCAGGGAACCGATGCCGAGCGCTTCCATCTTGCTTCGGTAACCTTCGCTCGCGACTACGCCCACGCTCCCCCAATACCCCCAGTTAATAACGAATACCGGAAAAGGACAGGCCCTTCTCAACGCTTCGGCGTACGTATCCTTAAAGGAACAGCCCGCCGCATAATTGCTCTGACCTGCTGCGCCGTAGAATGATTGAATGGAAGAATAGAAACATAGCCAATCTAATTCTTCATCTCTAAAGACTGCGCCCAATACGACGCTACCATTGACTTTCGGATCCAATACTTCTTTAAAGCGATCTTCGTCTATCCCTCTCAAACTCTGATCTCTCAGGACAAGCGCGGAGTGAATGACGCCGTTTATTCGGCGGTACTTTCCTTTGACCACGTCGCGGGCTTTCTTCAACTCCGCTTCATTTGTCAGATCGGCCTGAATGTATTCGACCGTCCCGGGCTTGCCGGCAAAGCTGCCGAGACACTGCGAGATCTCCTCATCGATCTTTCTTCGCCCCGTCCAGACTACATGGGCCTGATATCGATCGACCAGATATTCGGTGGTGACTCGGCCCAACCCGCCGGCCCCTCCGATGATTATGTAGACTCCTCCATTCTTGAACATTCCGGGCCCTGCCTTCGGCGGAAACAGCGGCCTGATCTGATTCTCATACCGTACTCCGTCACGGTAGGCGATCGGAAACCCCGTGATGCTGGCCGGCTCTCTGCATAGGTAATCGACGATCCACTGAGGGTCTCGCGAACCCTCCAGATCCGACCTGCTGAGATCGATGCAGCGAACCTTCCAGTGCGGATATTCCTTGGCGAGAGATTGGGTCAGGCCCGAGAGTCCGCCGCCGCCAACATTAACCTCCTGCTGCCAGGGGAGCGCCTGGCTGTCCTGGGTGACGACCACGACATCCATCGCTTCTTGATCATATCCATGATCGATCAAGGCTTTCAGGCATCGGAACCAGCTTAAAACGGTGTATTTCTGCTCCTTTTCGATCAGGGAGGGCTCCAAGCTATATTGCTGCTCTCCGACCAGCGCCGCCAGGAAATAGACCCTGTTGACGCCTGCGAGTCCCCGGATAACGCCGGCAATGTCGGCCGGGTTATCGACATCGACCGCCCACTCTCTTTCGCCGCGCCTCTCTGTTCTATCGCCGAGAAGGACGCTTACACTTCCTTCTTCAATTTCACCGATTCGTTTCTCAAGACGGAAGCTGTTCTCCCTGTGGATGATCAGACAACAGCCTCCTGAGACTCTATCTCCACGGTCGGAACCGGCGGCGATACTTCGCGGATACCACCTGTTAACATAGTTATGGTGATGAGATGAACTATTGACCGGCCGCATCACAAAGTCCTGGGCCGCGAGGATCGGTTCACCGTCGCCGTCCAGCAGTGTTATATCGTATCGGCAATTCTCCAGCCGTTTGATATGGGCAAACAGCTGGCTCTCAAGCGGCCGATATACTTCGAAGCGTCCTATTGAATAGGGTAGATGAATCTCACCGTTACCGTTCGGCCGATCATCTGCGGGCCAGATTCCTCCGATGCACTGTAACGCCGAATCGACCAGGCCGACAGGCAGGTGATATCTGGATAGATCCTCCTGGTATTCCTTTGGCAGTTCGATCAGCCCCAGGCTTTCATTCTCAGAGCCCCACAGGGCCTGTACTCCCTGGAAATAGGGGCCATATTCGATTCCGTTCTTCTGATACTCACGATAGAAAATCTTCTTGTCCGCCTCGCCTTCCCAACGCAATGTTAACGACCTTTTGATCTCCGCCAGATCCGCCGATCGCTGATGCGATTGCCGGATGGCGTCGGACAACAGCCCCCTGGCGTGAGTCTGCTTCTTCCCGTCACGAATAGAGCTGATTTCATATTGGATCTCATGATCGTGCGGTTCGAATTTGGTAATAACAGCCTGGGCTGCCTCCTGCGCCAGCAAGGGTTGCATCCACACCACGTCTTTCAAAACGAGAGCCTGGTCCGGATAGGTATATTTCGCCGCCTCGATCACCATCTCCAGATAGGCGACTCCCGGCAAAATACGTTGCGCTTCTACGCGATGATGATCGAGCACTCGGTCGTGAGGACTGAGCTGAGCTTCGAATACCACCACCGATTTGCCGCCCAAACTGGCCGCCGGCACAATTCTTTTGATCATTCCGCCGATCGCCCCATTATTGGCGATCGCCCCGTTAGCCATTGCCGCCGAAGGTTTCGGCAGCGGAGCCCAGCATCGCCTTTGATCGAACGGATAGGTTGGCAACGAGATCCGCCGCGGTCGACGCGTCGTTGGGCTTTCTTCATCGACCAATAATCGCCAATCGATCTCCAATCCTTTGACCCAGAATTCTGCTAACTTTTCAAGCCTTCGGTTTAGAACCCATTTCGTGATGACACTCTTTTTTACATCCTCATCGGATAAAAATTTCTGGCTGTCGTCTGTCGCCCGCCCGTAATACGCTCCCTCAAGATCATTCCGATTGGAAACAAACCTCTTCATCTTCTCAGTCAAGTCTGTGAGGTCTTTGGCCAGGAATGCGACTCTGCATTCCAATGGTTCCCGGCCGGTTTGGAGCGTGTAGGCCACATCCATCAAATTGAATGCTATGCGCTCATGACCGCTTTCCGTGGCGCTGATGGCAGAGTCTGTACTGCCACTCTCGGAGATCATCCGACTAAGAAAGTTCAGCCATTTCTCCACATATGCCTGTAGTCGCTCTTCGCTTCTGGCGGATATCGGAACGACCACAGGCAGAGTCTGGCTTTGATCCAAGGCGGCCCTTTGTTGATTCTCGTCACTGACGTACTCTTCGATGATGATGTGCGCGTTGGCTCCTCCAGCTCCAAACGACGAGATTCCCGCTATCCTCGGATACTCCCTTTCTATCCCGTCTATCCTCACCTTCGGTCGGTTCCACGCTTCCACCTTCTGTTGCACCTTGAACGGCGTCTGGCCGAAATCGATATTCGGATTCAGGCTCTGCGAGTGCAGGCTTGGCGCCAATTCCCCATGCTTCATCTGCAGCAACACCTTAGTCACTCCCGCGATCCCCGCCGCGCTCTCGCAATGCCCGATGTTCGATTTCACCGACCCGATCGCGCAGGTCTGGATCAACTTTTCCCCGCTGAGCTGGTTAAACGCCTTGGTCAGTCCCGCGATTTCTATCGGATCACCCAGCAGTGTGCCCGTCCCGTGCGCCTCGATGTAACTGACCGTCCGGGGGGCGACCTTTGCCTTCTCCAGCGCCGCCATGATCAATTCACACTGCGCGTTAGGGTTCGGCACTGTATATCCGTTGGTCTTGCCTCCGTGATTGACGCTGCTCCCCCTGATCACTCCATATATGTGATCACCGTCCGCGATCGCTTTCGACAACGGTTTCAAGAGCGCCGCTCCCACTCCCTCGCCAGGCACATAACCGTCTCCGCCTTCTCCGAAGCTCTCACATCGCCCGCTGCTCGAGGCGAACTGCCACTGCGACAATGCCAAATATTTGTTCGGATGCACTGAGACATTCACCCCGCCCGCGATCGCGGCTTCACATTCTCCGTGCATCAGGCTCTGACACGCCAGGTGAATCGCCGTCAGCGAGGAGGAGCACATCGTGTCGACAGCCAGGCTCGGACCGTGGAAGTTACAAAAGTACGATACCCTGTTGGCGATCGAGGACGGATTGCCACCCAGAGCATAGGGTTGCCCCAGGGCTTGGGCTTGGGCGCCGTAGAGCTGGTACTCTTCATACATGACGCCGACGAAGACGCCCACATTGCCTTCCGCTCTTCCGGCCTGCCCCGGCCGATGAGAGGTCTTGAGGGATTCCCGCGTATAACCGGCGTCTTCCAGCGTGTGATAGACACACTGCAGGAAGAGCCGTTCCTGCGGATCCATCACTTGCGCTTCGCGTGGCGAGATGTTGAAGAAGAGCGGGTCGAAGAGATCTACTCCCCCGATGAATCCGCCCCACTTGCTGTAGCTCTTGCCGGGCTGCCCCTTCTGCGGGTCGAAGTAGAGGCTATGGTCCCAGCGATCCGGAGGAATCTCGGTGATGCAATCCCTGCCGGTCCTGAGGTTCTCCCAGTATTCGTCCAGGTCGTTAGCCTGTGGGTAACGGCCGCTGAGGCCGATGATTGCGATGGCGGCGTCTTGTATAGCCTGCCCACTCAACTGAGCGCCGCGTCGCTG
>Ga0209382_10001302_pt1 | contig 39493 bp, 31 predicted proteins | sample SoiMetdeltSBSDD5_FD_187599 | JGI IMG/M metagenome (GOLD analysis project Ga0209382, IMG submission 187599) | Bulk soil microbial communities from a Populus tree surrounding site in Tennessee, USA - Soil MetaG P. deltoides SBSDD5 (SPAdes) (version 2) | ecosystem: Environmental > Terrestrial >... | reverse complement strand
GGACAGGCGGCCATTGGCGATCATCGTCGGCACGCCGCGCGCGGCGAGCGCGCGCAGCGTGTTGGGCCAGAGCTCGGTCTCCATGCAGATGAAGAAGGCGGGCTCGATGGCGTCCAGCGTGCGGCGGACGGCGCCGGGAAAATCGAGCGGAAAGTAGCGGTGGCTCGCGACGCCGGCGAAGCGCTCGGTGACGACACGCGCGCCCGTCGACGTCACCGTGCTGACGATGAGCGGCAGCGAGGGATACGCTCGGTGCAAGCCCTCGACGAGCGGCGCCGCCGCAATCGCCTCGCCGACGGAGACCGCGTGGACCCAGCCACGCGGTCCCGTACCGCTCTCGCGGCCGTAGCCCAGCCGCGCGCGGAGGTTGAGCGGCACGCCGCGCGTGAGCCGTCGCGTCACCGCGAGCGGAGCGTACGCCGCGACACCCGCCGCGAGCAGCGCCGTGTACAGCAGGTAGGTCACGGACGCACTCCCACGAGGGCGTCGGCGGCCTCCGTCGCCTCCTCCAGCGCGCGCTCGACGCGTGTGCGCGCCTCGTCGCGATCGTCGTGACGCTTGACCTCGACGAGGCCGCCGAAGACCACTGCGCAGCGCGCGAACGGGATCGGGATCATGAACCGATCCCACGAGTGAAGGCGGCGCGCGGGCCGAGCGGCAACACCGACCGGCACGATCGGCGCGCCGGTCGTCGCCGCGAGCGCGACGATTCCACCCTGCAGCCGGCGCGCCGGGCCGCGCGGGCCATCAGGCACCATCGCGACGTCCTCGCCGGCGCGCACGGCACGCGCGAGCTCGCGCAACGCTTCGAGCCCGCCGCGCGACGAGGAGCCGCGTGTGACGTCAAGCCCGAAGCGCCGCGCGAACTCGGCCATCATCTGGCCGTCGCGCGAGCGGCTGGCGAGGACGCGCACGGCGCGCGCGCCCTCCTGGCGGCGCAAGCGGGCGTTGAGCCACGGCACGATCAGGATGCGGCCGTGCCACACGGCATAGATCAGCGGACGGCGCGCGCGCCAAAGCGGCCGCAACGCGTCGACGCCCGCGGCACGGACCGACAGCGTCGCGCCGAGCGCGCTGACGGCGGCGGCGGCGAGTCCGGGCACGAGCGAGGTCATTGGAGCCGGCTCGGCGAGGCCGCTTCGGGCCGTGGGTGGGCTGGTCGAGACGCGCGGGGCTGCGCATGGCGCGAGGTGAGTTCTAGCACATGGTGCGCGGCGCGCGCGCCGACACCGCCGGCGCCCAGAACGTCGCCGAGCTCGCGGAACGCCTCGCGCTGCGCCGTCAGCGCGGCCGGCGAATCGAGCAGCCGCAGCGCCTCGCGGCCGAGCGCCTCGCCGGTGAGCGTCTTTTGGTAGAGCTCGGGAACCACCGCGCGCCCAAGCGCGATGTTCGCGAGACTGATCCAGGGCACACGCACGAGGGGTTTGAAGAGCAGCTCGCTGAGCCGCGAAAGCCGATAGCAGACGATCATCGGCGTGCCCAGCAGCGCCGCCTCGAGCGTGGCCGTCCCGGATGTGACGAGGAGCAGATCTGCAGCACGCATTACCGCATAGGTGCGGCCGGCGACGACGCGGAGGGGTGGTCCGCCATCGGCGGACAGATCCGCCGCGTCCACGGTCGGCGCCTGCGCGACGACGAACCGCGCGTTTGGGTGCGCGGCAGCGATTCGAGCGGCGGCCTCGCGCATGGCCGGCAGCACGCCCGCCACCTCCTGTCGCCGGCTGCCGGGCAACAGGCCGATCACGGGCGCCGTGCCGTCGAGACCGAGCTCGCTGCGCGCCTGCGCGCGCGACGGCGCGTCCGCCAGCGCGTCGAGCACGGGATGGCCGACGAAGTGCACGGGGACGCCCGCGCGGCGATAGAGAGCGAGCTCGAACGGAAACACCGCCAGCACCATCGAGACAACCCGGCGGATCTGCCGCACGCGCCAGGGTCGCCACGCCCAGATCTGCGGCGCGATGAAATACGCTACGGGAACGCGGGCCGCGCGCGCGGCGCGAGCCAGCCGCAGATTGAACTCGGGAAAATCGATCACGACCAGCGCGTCGGGAGGGTGCGCCCCGCGAACGGCTTGGCGCATTCGGCGGTACGCGCGATACAACCCAGGAATCCCGCCGACCGCCTCGGTGCCGCCGACCGTGGCAGCAGCGGTGACGTCGACCATCAGCTCGACGCCTTCGGCGGCCATGCGACGGCCACCCATCCCGGAGAGACGCACGCCCGGCGCAGCGGCCTGAAGCGCACGGGCCAGCGTGGCGCCGTGCAGGTCACCCGACGCCTCGCCGGCGACGAGCATGATCGCGAGCGGCCGCTCAGTCGGCGCCGCCACGCGTGCTGACCAGCGCGATCGACGCCGCGTCGGCGCGCCGCACGGTCGCCTCCCGCTCGAGCACGAACACGCGCTCGGCCTCGAGCGCGACCACGGCGGCACCGCCCTCCGCGGCCGCCTCGATCGTCTCCGGACCGATCGTCGGCACGTCGAAGCGAAAGTCGTGGTCACCGCCGACCGCCTTTACCACGACCGCGCCGGGACCGCTGAGCGTCGTCCCGCGTCGAATGGCCGCCGTCGTCCCCTCGATCGCCTCCACCGCGCTCACGGCGCCACGGCGGACGACCACCGTTTGCCCAACGCTCCACTCGGCGGCCGCACGTGCAACGGTGAGCCCGCGGCGCACGTCGGCCCACTCCTCGGCCGTCGGTGTCCGCGTGCCGAGCACCGTTTCGGTGGGCAGCCGGGCCGCGAGAAATGGACGCTGGTCGAGGAGCTCGATGCCCATCGCGCCCAGCGTCGCGAGCAGCGCGGCCTTGACGTTGCCGTCGAGCAAGCCGCCCGCGCGTCGTGCCATCGAGCGGTGCGCCTCGTCGACGCCGTCGGCGCGCAGCAGATCGCCCATCCAGAACTTGCCGGAAAAGAGCACGCCCGCGACCTTTTCTTCTTGCAGCGCGGCGATGACCGGCGCCATCTCGGCGATGGTCGACGGCACCACACGCGCCGCGTGGGCGGCGGCGCCGGTGTCGGGCGCGAACGCGAAGGCGACGACGCGCCATCCCTGTCGCCGCGCCTCGGACGCCATCAGCGCCGGCAGCTCGCCGGCGCCGCACATCAGTCCGAGCGAGCGCTCCACGGCAGCTCCTTCGGCCACTCGATCTCGGGAACGCCGTCGCGGATCATCCGCTCGATCTCGAGCGCCATCGCGAGCGACGTCAGATCCTCGGCGAGCTTCAGCTCGACCTTTTCCCCCGCCTGACGCCGCCGGTGCGCGGCGATGAGGTGCTGGATCTCGAGCTTCAGCGGATTCTCGCGGTGCACCTGCAGGTGCTCCACCAGCGAGGCGCGCGAGTACCGGATGGCCTTGCGGCTCATCGTGTACTGCTGGTTGGCGCGGCGGTAGATGCGGATGTCCTGATCCGTGTAGTCGAGGTGGATGTAGGCGTCGGGCATGGTAATGGCCAGGGTTCGGACCTTCTCCTCGGTCGCGCGGCTCGCGGTGATGGTCGCGATCGTGCCCGACTCGAACCGGATCTGGACGCTCGCGACGTCGGTCACCTTGGAGTGCACGGCGGCGCCCTGGGCGGCCAGCCGCACCGGCGGCGAGTCGACGAGTCCGAGCACGATGTCGATGTCGTGGATCATGAGGTCCATGACCACAGTGTCCTTCTGCACGCGCGGCGCGAACGGCCCGAGCCGCCGCGACTCGATCAGGATCGGCGAGCGCACGATCTGGCGCAGCTCGTCGACGGCGCCGTTGAAGCGCTCGACGTGCCCGACGTGCAGGACGGCGCCGGTGCGTTCGGCCACCGCGAACAGCGCCCGCGCCTCCTCCAGCGTCGGCGCCATCGGCTTCTCGACGAGTACGCTGACTCCCGCCTCCAGCAGATCGCGCGCGACGGCGAAGTGCTGGCCGGTGGGCACCGCGATGCTGACGACGTCGACGCGCCCGACGAGCGCTCGGTGGTCGGCGAAGACTGTGGTGTCGTACTGGGCGGCCACGGCCGCTGCGCGCGCGGCGTCGGCGTCGACAACGCCGACGAGCTCGACATCGGGGAGCTCGGCATAGACAAGCACGTGGTACTGCCCCATGTGACCGGCGCCCACCACCGCCGCGCGGGTTTTCGCCGCGGTTGCCATCAGCTGGGGACCTCTTCGGTCTCAGCGGTGAGCGACTCACCGCGGAACGGCCCGACGATGCCGTGACGCGTGGCGCCCGCGATGAAGTCGAGCAGCAATTGGATCGGTGGCGTGACGGGCAGCTCCTCGCGAATGCGCTCGACGGCGCGCGCAGGCGCCAGCCCGCTGCGATAGAGGATGCGAAACGCGTCCTGCAGCGTGCGGCGATCGGCGGCGCCCATGCCCGCGCGGCGCAGCCCGATGACGTTGACCGCGCGCGCGGTGGCCGGCTGGCCGTCGACCAGGACGTAGGGCGGGACATCGGCGGTGATCTTCGCCATCCCGCCGACATAGGCGGCGGTGCCGATGCGCGTGAACGGCACCATGCCGGTAAGGCCGCCGATCGTGGCCCGATCGCCGATCTCGCAATGACCCGTGATGCCGGCATAGTTGATGACGATGACCGCGTCACCGAGCCGGCAGTCGTGGGCGACGTGGCTGAGCCCCATGATCAGGCAGTCGCGTCCGATCTCCGTCCAGCCGTCCGCGCGCGTCGAGCGGTGCACGGTGACGTATTCCCGGATCACGGTGCCGGCGCCGACGCGCACGCCGGAGGGTGTGCCGTCCTTGTACTTGAGGTCCTGCGGCACGCCGCCCAGGACGCTGCCGTGACCGACCTTGACGCGCGGGCCGATCGCCACGCGCCCTTCGAGGATGACGTGGTGGCCGATCTCGACGCCGGCCTCGACGATCACGTCCGAGCCGATCACGCTGAAGGCGCCGATGCGCACGTCGCTCGCCAGCTGCGCGCGCGCGTCGATGATGGCCGAGGGATGGATGGCGTCACTCATCACGCGCCGTCCGGGGACCGAGGGGACGTCCGCCAAGCTTCTCGATCTCACGCTCGAGCGCGCGCACCCGCTGCAGAAGCTCGGGCAGACGTGATTCCGCGGCGAAAATCCGCTTGGCTTCGAGGATGGGCCGCGCGGGACTGCCGAGATATCGTCCGCCCGCGTCGAGATCGCCGGCGACGCCGCCCTGCGCGCCGACGAGCGCGCCGTCGCCGATGGCGACGTGATCGGCGACACCGACCTGCCCCGCCAGCACCACGCCGCGTCCGAGCCGCGAACTGCCCGAGATACCGACCTGGGCGACGAGGATCGAGTGCTCGCCGATCTCGACGTTGTGCCCGATCTGTACGAGGTTGTCGATCTTCGTGCCGCGGCGCACGATCGTCTCACCGAACGTCGCGCGATCGATGGTCGTGTTCGCGCCGATCTCGACATCGTCTTCGATAACGACCCCGCCCGTCTGGGGGATCTTGCGATGCCGGGCGCCGTCGAACGCGAAGCCGAAGCCGTCGGCGCCGATGACGGCGCCGGGATGCACGACGACGCGCCGGCCCAGCCGCACGCCGCCCAGCAGGGTCACGTGGGGGCCGAGCACGCACGCCTCGCCGACCTCGACGCCGGGCCCGATGTAGACGAGGGCGCCGATCCGGGCCCCGGAGCCGACGCGCGCTCCCGCCTCGATCACCGCGAGCGGACCGACCGATGCCGTCGCGTCGATGCGCGCGTCGCCGGCGACGCATGCGGCAGGATGCACGCCAGGGACGAGTGCCGGCGCGGGATGAAACAGCAGCAGCAGATCGATCATCGACTGCTGCGGGGCGGCCACCCGCAGCACCGGCGCCGGCAGGCCGGTGATGCCGCTGCCGGCGACGAAGGCGCCCGCGCGCGACGCCTGCGCGGCGGCGCGGTAGCGCGCGTCGGTGAGGAAGGAGACGTCGTCCGGCCCCGCGCTCTCCAGCGGCGCGACGCCGCGCACCACGCGCGCGGCGTCACCCTCGAGCGTCGCGCCGAGCGCCTCCGCGAGCTGGCCGAGCGTGAACTCGGCACGGCTGACCATCGCGGCTATTTCTTTTTGCCTCCGGCGTCCCGGTCGTAGGCGCGAATGACCTCGTCGGTGAGGTCGGCGTCGTTGGCGGCGTAGAGCACGCCCGCGTTCCGCTTCTCGACGATCATGTAGTAGTTCTTCTCTTTGCCGACCTTCTCGATCACGCCGCCGACCTCCTGCAGAACCTTCTGCAGGAGCTGCCCTTCCTTCTTCTCGAGCTCCTTCTGGTAGTCGTCGGCGGCGCGCGCGGCGTCGCGCCGCTTGCGCTCGAACTGCTCCTGCTTCTCGCGCCGGGCGTCGGCCGTCATGAGCGCGCCTTTTTTCTCGATCTCGTCGCGGAGTTTCTCGAGCTCCTGGCGCCGGCCGTCCATGTCCTTCTGGATCGTGGCGCGCTCTTTCTCGAGCTGTTCGCGGGCGGCCACGCCGGCGGCGGACCGCGCGAGCACGCGCTGGACGTCGATGTAGCCGATCTTCGTCGGCGTCACGCCCGTCGCCGTCCCGCCCGCCGGCGTCGGAGCGGGCGCGGGCGGCTGCTGCGCCGCCGTGCCCGAGACCAGCACAGCCACCGTCGCCACCACCACCGCTCCTGCCACTGCTGCCTTCATCCCTGCCTCCTCAGAACGGCGAGCCCACCGAAAAATGGAAATTGCCCGCCTTCTCCCCCGGCCGCCGGTCGAGGTTGAAGCCGTAGTCTACGCGGATCGGGCCGAAGGGCGACACCCACCGGATGCTCGCCCCGGCCGCCTCGCGCAGATCCGTCGGATCGAACTTGGTGTTGAAGCCGTAGACGTTGCCGATATCGAAGAACGCGGCCACGCGGATGTCGAAGGGCAGCGGCACGATGTACTCGATGTTCCCGAGCAACTCGCTGGTGCCGCCGATGCGGACGCCGGCGTCGTCCTTCGGCGAGATCTGCCGTGTCTTGAAGCTACGGATCGAGTTCGGACCGCCGAGGTAGAAGCGCTCGAACACCGGCAGCCGCTCGTCGCCGAAGCCGAAGCCGTAGCCGCCTTCCACACGGCCCGACAGGATGTGGCCGAACCAGACCGGCTGGAAGTACGTCAGGATCACGGTGCTCTTGGCGAAGTGGTGATCGCCGCCGAGGCCGGCGACCTCGGTCGACAACGCGAACTGCCCGCCCCGCGTCGGGGTCTGGATGCTGTCGCGGCTGTCGCGCGTGATGGAGCCTGAGAACAGCGACGTGACTTTCTTGCCTTCCTCTTCGCGCAGGAACTCGTCGGCGGCGAGTTTGATGTTGCGGATCTCGTCCTGGGTGAGCCGATAGCCGAGGTGCCAGCGCCAGTACTCCTCGAAGGGATGACTGAGCCGCAGCCCCACGCCCAGCGTGCTGTAGTCGTACTCTACGTACTCGCGCTGGACGCTGAACAGATCGAAGCCTGCCGAGAGCGGCCGGTCGAACAGCCAGGGCTCGGTGAAGCTGATCTGCCCCTGCTGGACGTTGGCACCCGCGCGGATCTTGATCGACGCCAGCCAGCCGCGGCCGAGGAAGTTGTTCTGCGACAGGTCGATGGTGCCGAGCACGCCGTCGGCCGAGGAATAGCCACCGCCGATGGAGAAGAGGCCCGTAGGCCGCTCGGTGACGTCGACGTTCACGATGATCTTCGTCTTGTCGCTGCCCGGCGCCGTGGTGATGTCGACCTTCTCGAAGTACATCAAGTTCGTCAGGCGCTGCTTGCTGCGCTGGAGCTTGCGCAGCGTGAAGATCTCGCCCTCGGCCATCTGCAGCTCGCGGCGCAAGATCTTGTCCTGGCTGCGCACGTTGCCGGCGATGTTGATGCGCTCGACGTAGACGGTTGGGCCTTCGTTGATCTCGAGTGCGATACCGATCTTGTTGTCGGGGAGCATCTCGAGGCGGGGGCTGACCTCGGCCGAGGCATGGCCGATGTTCGAGTAGAGATCCTCGATGGCCTTCACGGATTCCCGCAGAGCCGAGCGCGAGAAGACGTCGGCGGGCTTGAGCTTCATCTGCCGCCGCAGCTCCGGCTCGGGCAGCAGCGTGACGCCGGTGAATCCGACCGAAGCGACGTGGTGCTGGGAGCCCTCCACGACGACGATGTTGAGCGTCACCCGCGCCTTCTCGCGATCCACGGTGACGTCATGCGACTCCACGCGCGCCTGGATGAAACCGTGATCGTTGTAGAGGGCGAGGATGCGGTCGACGTCTTCGTCGAGCTTCTGGCGCTGCACGGTCCCGCGCAGGATCCAGTACTGCCGCTCCTGGGTGGCCATGGCGTCCTTGATCTGCTTGTCGGTGAGCCCGCGATTGCCGTGGATGACGATCTTGTCGATCTTCATCTGGCGGCCTTCGTTGATGGTGAACACGACCTTCACGTCACCGTCGGCGAACTTCTCGATGTCCGGGGTGATCTGAACCTCGAAGTACCCTTCGCTCTCGTAGTGCTCCTTCATTTTCTCGCGCGCGCGTTGCACCTCGACCGGGTTGTACACACTGCCCAGCTTGAGGTCGATCTTCTCCTGCAGCTCGTCGGTTTTGATCGCCTTGTTGCCGACGATGTCCACGTCGCGCACGAACGGGCGCTCCACCACCAGGAAGCTGATCTTCACGCCGCCTTCGAAATCCTCCACCTTCAGCTGGACGTCGTCGAAGAAGCCGAGCGCAAAGATGGCGCGAACGTCTTCGGACAGCTGCGCGGGACTGAAGGGGGCACCGATTGTGGACTTCACGCGGCCGAGGATGACCGCTTCCTGCACGCGGCGGTTGCCCTCGACGATGATTTCCCGGATCAGAATGGGCGGCTGCTGCGCCGAGACGGCGGCCGCCAGACTGAGCACGATCGCGAGCGCGGCCACGACGGCAACACGCAGGCCCCCCCCTGGCGTCACCCAGCCGCTCAGACTCGCGGGGTGTGGTGTCTAGTGCTCTGCAAGCTCGAGGGGAGCGTCGGCGGCCTGGGCCTCGCGGAAGACGAACTCGCCTCCGACGACGTCCACTTCGATCCGAGCGCTCTCGGGCACCTGCCCGCGCACGATCGCTTCGGCGAGCGGATCCTCGATGTGCTTCTGGATCGTCCGCCGAAGTTGGCGCGCTCCATACTGCGGATCGTAGCCCTTGTCCACCAGGACCGCCTCGGCGGCCGGCGTCAGGACGAGCTCGATGCCCTTTTCGGTGAGCTGCTTGTTGATCTTGTCGATCATCAGCCGAATGATCTGCTGGATGTGCGGCAGCGTCAGCGCGTGGAAGACGATGATGTCGTCGATCCGGTTGATGAACTCGGGCCGGAACGCCCGCTTCATCTCCTCCATCACGCGGTCCTTCATCTTCTCGTAGCTGGCGTCCTCACCCTCCTGCATGAAGCCCGGCGTGACGCGCTTGCCGATCAGGCTCGTGCCGAGGTTCGACGTCATGATGAGGATGGTGTTCTTGAAGTCGACCACGTGACCGAGCGAGTCCGTGAGCCGACCGTCATCGAGCACCTGCAGCATCATGTTGAACACGTCGGGATGCGCCTTCTCGATCTCGTCGAACAGCACCACCGAGTACGGGCGCCGCCGCACTTTTTCCGTGAGGAAGCCGCCCTCTTCGTAGCCGACGTAACCGGGAGGTGCGCCGAGCAGCCGCGAGACCGAGAACTTCTCCATGTACTCCGACATGTCCACGCGGATGAGCGCGTTCTCGTCGCCGAAGAGGTATTCGGCCAGCGTCCGGGCGAGCTCCGTCTTGCCGACCCCGGTGGGACCGAGGAAGATGAACGAGCCGACCGGTCGCTTGGCGTCCTTGAGGCCGGCGCGGGAGCGGCGGATGGCGCGCGAGACGGCCTTGACGGCGTCGTCCTGGCCGATGATTCGGCCGTGCAGCGCTTCCTCCATCCGGGCGAGCTTCGCGGATTCCTTCTCCTCGAGCTTGCTCAGCGGGATGCCGGTCCAGCGCGAGACGATGAACTCGATGTCCTCTTCGCCGACGGACTGAGTGCCCTTGCCCTTGTTCTTCTCCCAGTCGCGCTTCATCTCTTCTTCGCGCGCGCGGAGGATCTTTTCCTTCTCGCGCAGCGAGGCTGCCTTCTCGAACTCCTGGGCCTCGAGGTACATGTCCTTCTCGCGGATGACGCGCTCGAGCTCCTTCTCGATCTCCTTCAGCTCGGCGGGCGGCGTCAGCGCCATCAGGCGCGTACGCGACGAGGCCTCGTCGATGACGTCGATGGCCTTGTCGGGCAGCTGCCGATCCGTGATGTAGCGATCGGCCAGCGTGACCGCGGCGTTGATGGCCTGTTCCGTGATCTTCACGCGATGATGCGCCTCGTACTTGTGGCGCAGCCCGCGGATGATCTCAATGGCCTCGGGCACGCTCGGCGCCTTTACGATGACCGGCTGGAAGCGGCGCTCGAGGGCGCCGTCCTTTTCGATGTACTTGCGGTACTCGTCGAGCGTGGTGGCACCGATGGTCTGGATTTCACCGCGGGAGAGCGCGGGCTTGAGCATGTTCGACGCGTCGATCGCGCCTTCGGCCGCGCCGGCGCCGATCAGCGTGTGCAGCTCGTCGAGGAAGAGCACCACGTTCTCGGACTGGCGGATCTCCTTCATCACCGCCTTCAGCCGCTCCTCGAACTGCCCGCGATACTTCGTGCCGGCCACGAGGGCGCCGAGGTCGAGCTGCAGGAGACGCTTGTTCACCAGCACATCGGGCACGTCGTGGGAGACGATCTTCTGCGCGAGCCCTTCGACGATCGCCGTCTTGCCCACGCCGGGCTCGCCGATGAGCACCGGGTTGTTCTTCGTGCGCCGCGCGAGGATCTGGATGACCCGCTCGATTTCCTGCTCGCGCCCGATCACCGGGTCGAGCTTCGTCTCGCGCGCCAACTGCGTGAGGTCACGTGCGAACTCGTCCAGCACCGGCGTCTGGGAGCGCTTCTTCGGGCGGGGGTAGTACTGGTCGCCGAGCAGCGCGAGCGTCTCCTGCCGAACTTCGTCGAGGCGGGCGCCGAGGGACTCGAGGATCTTGGCGGCGATGGACTGGCCCTCTTTCATGAGGCCCAGCAGAAGATGCTCGGTCCCGATGTAATTGTGACCAAGCTGACGCGCCTCTTCGATGGACAGTTCGAGCACTCGCTTAGCCTGGGGAGTGAACGGGACTTCACCGAACGTGAGCGTCTTGGGGAACCCGGCGAGCGCCCGCTCGACCTCCGCCTTCACGGTCTCGAGCCGGAGACCCAGGCGCTGCAGAACTGCGGTGGCGATGCCTTCACCGTCGCGGATCAGGCCGAGAAGCACGTGCTCGGTGCCGACGAAGTCATGCCGGAACCGTCCCGCCTCTTCCCGCGCCAGGATGATGACTCGCCGCGCCCGTTCGGTGAACCGTTCAAACACTGGTGTCCCCCACCCCTGGTTCGTGTTGCCGTAAACGCCGATTTCGCATTGGGCGACGCCTACTTAACGAAGTCGAGCACAGTATAGCCCGCCCCCACAAGCGCTGCTAGCCTTTTTCTTCACGAGCGACTAACTCATCGAAAGCTTATGCGAATCCGCGGCCAGTAGACGCGACGTCGCGGGTGGCGTATTCACGGCCCACGCGCGCGGGCGTCGGCGTCACCGCTCGGAGGGGTCACCCTCACGCGCGCGACCCTCCACCAGGCGATACACCCGCTCCGCTTTGCGAGCCAGATCCGGGTTGTGCGTCGCGATGAAGAACGCGATGCCGCGCTCGGCCTGCAGCTGCAGAAAGAGATCGTAGATGACGGCGCTCGTTTTGGGGTCGAGATTGCCGGTCGGCTCGTCGGCGAGGATGACTTTCGGTGCGTTCATGAGCGCGCGCGCGACGGCGACGCGTTGCTGCTCGCCGCCGGACAGCTCCCCCGGCCGATGCCGCAGACGATCGGCGAGGCCGACTTCGGCGAGGGCCGCCGCGGCGCGCTCACGCGCCTCCGACGCGGACACGCGCTGGAGCAGCGCGGGCACCATCGCGTTCTCGAGTGCAGTGAGATCGCCGAGCAAGTTGTAGAACTGGAAGATGAAGCCGACGTCTTGACGCCGATAGCGTGCAAGTGCGGGCTCGCTGCGGTTGAACAGGTCTTCTCCCTGGAAGAACACGCGTCCCGCCGTCGGCCGATCCAGCGCGCCGAGCAGGTGCAGCAGCGTCGACTTGCCCACGCCGGAGGCGCCGACCAGCGCGACCACCTCGCCGACGCCGATCTCCACCGACGCGCCGCGCAGCACCCGCACGGTCTCGGGGCCGGTGCGGTACTCGCGCTCCAGCTCGATGCCGACGAGCAACGCGTCAGGCACAGCAGTCCTTCATATTCACCGTCGGGGCGCCTGCGCAGAGGCGCCGCCGCCCGACGGTCGGCCGAAGAAATTCCGCTCACTCATTCGTCTTTGCCGTCGGGGCGGCTCCGCCGGGCTCCGCCGCCCGACGGTCGGCCGAAGAAAATTCCGCTCACTCATTCGTCTTTGCCGTCGGGGCGGCTCCGCCGGGCTCCGCCGCCCGACGGTCGGCCGAAGAAAATTCCGCTCACTCATATCTGAGGACATCCACTGGAGCCAGCGCGCCGGCGCGACGCGCAGGGACGATGGTGGCAAGAAACGACAGCAGCAGCGTCGCGCTCACGATGAGTACGAAGTCGCCGAACCCGAGCTTCATCGGCAGGTAATCGATCTGGTACACGTCGCCGGCCAGCTTGATGATCTTGTAGGTGTTCTGCACCCAGATGATGGCAAGCCCGACCACGCTGCCGGCGACCGTGCCGACGACGCCGATCGTCATGCCGACCGAGAAAAAGACGGCGGTGATCGACGACGCGCTCGCGCCGATCGCCTTGAGCACGCCGATCTCCTTGCGCTTCTCCGCAACGAGCAGCACGAGATGGCCGATGATCGCGAAGGCGGCGACGAGGACGATGATGGTGACCACGACGAAGAGCGCGAGCTTTTCGAGCTGGAGCGCGTTGAACAGGTTGCGATTCATGTCCATCCAGTCGCGCACCCAGTACGGAAAGCCTAGCCGCGCCGCGACCGCGCGTCCGACGCGCTTGGCGTCGAACGGATCGTCCAACCGCACTTCGACGCCCGTCACGCCGGCCAGTCCCGCGAAGTCGCGCGCGGCCGGCAGCGACAGATACGCCAGCGAGGAATCGTACTCGTACATGCCGACCTCGATCGTGCCGGCCACGGTGTAGCGGCGCATCTTCGGCACCATGCCGACCGCCGTCATCGCGCCCTTCGGCGAGATCACGGTGATGGAATCGCCGACCACCACGCCGAGCGTGCGCGCCAGCTCGACGCCGAGCAGGATGCCGCCGTCGGTCACCGCGCCGTCGAGTCGGCCCGCGCGCAACTGCGCGTGCAGGTCGTCGCGCACGGCGGGTGAGTCGAAATCGACGCCGCGCACGAGCCCGCCGTGCGCATCGCCGCCCGCGCTCGTGAACAACGCCTGCTGCAGCACGAACGGCGTCGCGGCGCGCACGCCCGGCAGCGTGGTCACGCGCGACACGACCGTGGCCGGATCGGCCAGTCCCGCGCTGCCCGACTGGAACACGAGCAGGTGCGGATTGGCCGAAATGATGCGGTCGCGGATTCCGTCCTGGAATCCGGTCATCACGGCGAGCACGACGATGAGCGCGGCGACGCCGAGGAACACGCCGCCCACCCCGATCCAGACGAAGAGCGAGAGGTTCGCGCGGCTCCCGCGCGCCATCAGGTAGCGCACGCCGAGGAAGAGCTCGAGCGGCAAGCCGCGGCTCACGTCGTGCCGCCCTCGGGCCGCAGATGCGGAAAGAGGATCACCTCGCGGATCGACGGCTGGTCGGCAAACAGCATCGTCAGCCGGTCGATGCCGATGCCCTCGCCGGCCGCCGGCGGCATCCCGTACTCGAGCGCGCGCACGTAGTCCTCGTCCAGCCAGTGCGCCTCGTCGTCACCCCGTGCTTTCTGCGCGGCCTGCTCGCGGAAACGCGCGAGCTGATCGATCGGGTCGTTGAGCTCGCTATAGGCGTTGGCTAGCTCGCGGCGGCCGATGAACAGCTCGAAGCGGTCGACGAGCCGTGGGTTGTCGCGCTTCTTCTTCGCCAGGGGCGAGAGCTCGATCGGATAGTCCACGACGAAGGTCGGCTGCACGAGCGTCGGCTCGACCCGTTCTTCGAAGACTTCCTTCCACACTTCCCACGCCGCCGCGCCGGGCTTGACCGTGAGTCCCTTGGCGGCGGCGGCGCGCGCGACCGTTGCCGCATCGGTGTCGGCGCCGACCGCGATCCCGAGCACCTGGGACACGCCCTCGAAGAACGACAGCCGCTTCCACGGCCGCGCGAGGTCGACCGCGTGCTCGCCCCACGTGAGCGTCAGCCGGCCCAGCAGCGACTGCGCGAGCTCCGTGAACATCTCCTCGGTCAACTCCATCAGGTCCTGGTAGTCCGCGTACGCTTGATAGAACTCCAGCGTGGTGAACTCCGGGTTGTGCTGCGTCGACACGCCCTCGTTGCGGAAGTTGCGGTTGATCTCGTACACGCGCTCGAAGCCGCCGACGACTAGCCGCTTGAGGTAGAGCTCGGGAGCGATGCGCAGATAGAGCGCCATGTCGAGGGCGTTGTGATGCGTCGCGAACGGCCGGGCGATGGCGCCGCCGGGAATCGGCTGCATCATCGGCGTCTCGACCTCGAGAAAGCCGCGCGCGTCGAGGAACGCGCGGATCTTCTGAATGATGCGCGCCCGCAGCAGAAAGATCTCACGGACCTTCGGGTTCACGATGAGGTCCACGTAGCGCTGACGGTAGCGCGTCTCCACGTCCTTGAGGCCGTGCCACTTCTCCGGCAGCGGGCGCAGCGACTTCGCCAGGAACGCGAACGACTTCACGGCGACCGTGAGCTGACCCGTGCGCGTGCGGAACATCGCGCCGGTGACGCCGATGCAGTCGCCGACGTCGAGGTCGCGGAACAGCGCGAAGTCGTCGCCGAGCTCGTCCGCGCGCGCATAGAGCTGGATCCGGCCCGTGCGGTCCATGAGGTGCGCGAAAGCGGTCTTGCCGTGATCGCGCATCGCCACCAGCCGCCCGGCCAGGCTCACGGGCCCAAACGCCTGCAATTCGGCGTCGGCGGCCTTCTCGAGCCGCGCCGTGAGATCACCGGCCCAGTGCGTGACGGGATAGCGTCCGCCGAACGGATCCACGCCGCGCGCGCGGAGCGCGTCGAGCTTCTCCCGCCGCTGGCGGATGACGTCGTTCTCGTCGCGCTCGCTCACGCTACGCTTTGCCCCGCACCGACAAGAGATACGCCTTGATGAACTCGTCGAGATCGCCGTCCATCACGGCCTCGACGTTGCCGATCTCGACGCCCGTGCGATGGTCCTTGATGCGCTGCTCGGGGTGAAAGGTATACGTCCGGATCTGGCTGCCGAACGCGATCCCCTTCTTCTCGCCGGCCAGCTGCGACAGCTCTTCCTTCTGCTTCGTCGCCGCCATCTCGAACAGCCGCGCCTTGAGAATGCGCATGGCCGTGTCGCGGTTACGGAGCTGTGAGCGCTCGTTCTGACAGGCGACGACGAGGCCCGTCGGCAGGTGCGTGATGCGGACGGCGGAGTCGGCGGTGTTGACGCCCTGCCCGCCCGGGCCCGACGAGCGATATACGTCGATGCGCAGCTCGTCCTCACGAATCGTCACCTCGACGTCGTCGACCTCCGGCGTCACCGCGACCGATGCGAACGAGGTCTGACGCCGGCTCGACGCATCGAACGGCGAGATCCGGATGAGACGGTGCACGCCGGCCTCGCCCTTGAGATAGCCGTAGGCGTAATCGCCGGTCACTTCGATGGTGGCCGACTTGATGCCCGCCTCTTCACCCGGCAACAGGTCGACGACTTCCGCCTTGAAGCCCGCCCGCTCACACCAGCGCAGGTACATGCGCATGAGCATCTGCGCCCAGTCCTGCGACTCGGTGCCGCCGGCGCCGGGATGAATCGACAGGATGGCGGCCTTCGCGTCGTGCGGCGCAGACAGCATGACCTTGAGCTCGAACTCGTCGAGCTCGCGCTGAAGCTTGCCGAGGCCTTCGCGAATCTCGGCGTCGACGCTGTCGTCACCGGCCTCGGCGGCCAGCTCGAGCAGGACTGCGAGGTCCGAGGCCTGCCCGTGAAGCTCGGTCACGCGCGCCACGACTCGCGCGAGGTCGGCGCGCTCACGGATCAGCTCCTGCGCGCGGCGGTTGTCGTCCCAGAACGCGGGCGAGGCCATCTCGGCGTCGAGCACGGCCAGCCGCGATTCCTTCGCAGGCAGGTCAAAGATGCCCCCGAAGCTCGTCGACACGGCCGGTCAGCTCCGCGACGTCGCGCCGGAAATCGCTCAGCATCTACGCGCTCGCCGCCGCCTCACGCGTCCCGCGGCGCCAGCTGCCGGCGACCGCCGCGGTGCTCACGCCGAGCGAGAGCAGGCCGAGCCAATCTCCGAGCCGCGTGAACAGCGTCTGCCGCGTGCGCAGCGGCACCGACTCCGTCATGACGCCACGGTCGAACAGGTGCAGCCGGCGCGTGATGACGCCGCTGGGCGCGATGAAGGCCGAGACGCCGGTGTTGGCGGCGCGCACGACGCTGACCCGGTGCTCGACCGCGCGGAAGGGGTACATCGTGAGGTGCTGTTCCGGACCGCTCGTCCGTCCGAACCACGCGTCGTTCGTCATGTTCACCATCAGCTGCGCGCCGTCCCTCACAAACCGCCGGAACAGATCAGGAAAGATGCCCTCGTAACAGATTACGACACCGAACGGAGCGGGCGGAGCATTGAAGACCACGGCGCGCGAGCCGGCCTCCAGCTCGGCGATGAACTGGGCCCAGCCGCGCACGAATCCGAGCAATCCCGACAGCGGCACGAACTCTCCGAACGGAACGAGCTGAATCTTATCATAGCGACCGACGATGCCCTGCTCGGTGATGAGAAAGGCGGTGTTGCGGAACCGTCCCTCGACTTCGTCGATGCTGCCCACCAGCATCGGCGCGCCGAGCTCGGCCGCGGCCGACTGGAAGCGCTGCACCAGTGCGGGGTCGCGCCGCAGGACCGTCGGGGCCGCGGTCTCCGGCCAGACGACCAGCGCCGGCCGGTCCTCGCGGACACGGCGAAGCAGCGCGAAGTAGATGCCGAGCGTTTCGCGTGTGTGGCGCGGCTCCCACTTCAGTGGCTGCTCGATCGAGGGCTGGATGATCGCCACGCGCGCGGTCGGCGACGCCGGCGTCTCGCCGAGCCGGACGCTGCCGAACACGAGCGTCGCCGCGACGAGGACCGCCGCCGCGCCCGCGCCGGCGAGCGCCTGACGGCCGCGCAGGACAATGCAGCCGGCGAGCGCCGCGTTCACGGCAAGTAGAACGAACGACACGCCGTGCACACCGGCCAGCTCCGCGATCTGGATCACGCGCACCCGGAGATACTGCGAGTAGCCGAGCGTTCCCCACGGGAAGCCGCCGAAGAGATGGCCGCGCAGCCACTCGGCGGCGACCCAGAGAAACGGCGCCAGCGCGAGCGCGAGCGCCGCCGAGCGCCGCGCTGTCAGCCATGACACCGCCCAGGCCACTGCGCCCGTCCAGAAACCGCAGTACGCCGCGAGCAGGACGACCGGCCCGTAGACGAGCGGCCACGGAATCGCGCTGTAGACCTGGAACGTGAACTGCAGCCACCGCAGCAGCACGAGGAAGAACAGTGTCCCGGACGCCCAGCCCCACAAAAATGCCGTTCGCGGCGTGCGGATGGTGGCGACGGCCAGCAGGGGCACCAGCGCGGCCCAGGGCGTGAGCGACCAGTCTGTGCGCGGAAATGCGAGGGCCATCACGAACGCGGGCGCGAGCAGAACGACGGCGTACCGGGCGCCGTCCCAGAGCCGCGTCATCGGCCGACGGCCAGCCGATCGGCGAGAAAACGCGGCAGCCCCGCGGCCACGATCTTGTCGCGCGCGGCGTCGACGTCGTACGTCACCCGGCGCAGCTCCACGCGGGCCGCGTCGACGTCCCAGACGGCGTAGGCCGCGCGCGGATCGCGGTCGCGCGGCTGGCCGACACTGCCGACGTTGACGATGTAGCGCCGGCCGGCGTCGGCGGTGACGAGCGCCGGCCGCGGCTCGAAGTCAGGACCGGAAGAGCCGAGCGACCACACGCCGGGCACGTGGGAGTGGCCCACGAAGCACCAGCGCGTGGTGAAGAACGGGAAGGCCGCCCAGCCCTCCTCCGGCGTGACGAGGTAGTCCCATTCCTCCGGAGCTTCGGGCGACGCGTGCACCAGCGTGGCGTCGCCCACCTCGTTCGTCAGCGGCAGCGCGCCCAGCCACGCGCGATGCTCGTCGTCCAGGCGCTCGCGCGTCCACTCGGCGGCGGCGCGCGCCCACTCGTTGAACCAGTCGAGCCCGAGCAGTCCCGCGACGCCGTGCTCGTGGTTGCCGGCGACGATCGCGCGCGCACGGCGGTCGAGGATCTCGACGCACGCGGCGGGGTCCGCACCGTAGCCGACGCTGTCGCCGAGGCAGAGCACGCCGTCGGCGCGCGACGCGGCGTCGGCGAGCACGGCGCGCAGCGCCTCCAGATTGCCGTGAACGTCCGACAGGATGGCGTACCTCACGGGCGGGGCGTGCTCAGGCCGGACGCAGCTCCCGGTGGACACGGTCGAGCACGCCGTTGATGAAGCGGCTCGACTCGGCGGTGCCGAACTTCTTCGCGATCTCGATGGCCTCGTTGATCGCGACTTTGCCGGGGACGTCGGGCTCGTAGAGCAGCTCGAAGATGGCCATGCGGAGGATGTTGCGGTCGACCACGGCCATGCGCTCCAATCCCCAGTGCTCGGCGGACTCGGCAATGATCGCGTCGATCTTCTTCTGCTCCGCTTTTGCGCCGCGCACGAGCGACGCGGCGAAGGCGCGGGCGTCGGCGTCCACCGGATGACGCGCCCAGAACTCCTCCTCGAACGGCGTGGGATCCACGGCGCCGGTCTGATCGAGCTGATAGAGGAATTGCAGCGCGACCTCTCTAGCCTTGCGCCGTTTTCCCATGCGCCTTCACCGATTTCAAGAATGAGACCATCTCGACCGCCGCCTCCGCCGCCTCCGCGCCGCGGTTGGCGACGTCGCCACCCGCGCGCTCCCACGCCTGCGCCTCCGTCAGTGCGGTGACGACGCCAAACGTCGTCGGCACGCCGGTGTCCAGCGCCACGCGCTGGATGCCCGCGGCGGCCTGCCCCGCCACGAAGTCGAAGTGCGGCGTCTGGCCGCGGATCACGCAGCCCACGCACACGATGGCCGCCACGCGGCGCGCGCGCGCGACGTGGAGCGCGGCCTGTGGCAGTTCGAAGGCACCAGGCACCCAGTGCACCTCGACGTCGCGCGCGGGGACGCCCGCCGTGTGCAGCGCCTGCAGCGCGCCGTCGAGCAGGCGCTTGGTGATCGGCTCGTTGAACCTGGCGGCGATGACCGCGATTCTCGCGCCCGGGCGCGGCCGCGCCCGCCGGCTCCGTGACGGCGCGCGCCCGGCCATATCAGTCGGGCAGAGACGAGAGGAGGTGACCGAGCTTGTCGCGCTTGGTGCTCAGATACTTCCGGTTCTCCGGATTCGCCGGAATCTCGATCGGCACGCGCTCGACGACGGTCAGGCCGTAGCCTTCCATCCCCGCGCGCTTCGCCGGATTGTTGGTCAGCAGTCGCAGGTTCTTGAGGCCCAGATCGACGAGGATCTGCGCGCCGATTCCGTAGTCGCGCATGTCGGCCTTGAAGCCGAGCGCGGCGTTCGCTTCGACGGTGTCCATCCCGAGATCCTGCAGCCCATACGCTCGGATCTTGTTGTGCAGGCCGATGCCGCGGCCTTCCTGCCGCAGGTAGACGAGCACGCCGCGCCCTTCCTTCTGGATCATCGCCAACGCCATGTTGAGCTGCGGCCCGCAGTCGCAGCGCAGCGAGTGAAAGACATCGCCGGTGAGGCACTCGGAGTGCATGCGCACGAGCACCGGCTCGTCGCCAGCCACCTGGCCCATCACGATCGCGAAGTGCACGCGGCTGTACACCGTCGCCTCGTACGCGATCGCGGTGAACTCACCGTAGTCGGTCGGCAGCCGCGTGGTGGCGAGTCGCTTGACGAGCTTTTCCTTTTGCGTGCGGTATTCGATGAGGTCCTTGATCGTGATGAGCTTGAGACCATGTCGCCGCGCGAGCTCGACCAGCTGGGGCAGGCGCGCCATCTCACCTGACTCGTCGAGCACCTCGCAGATCACGCCGGCGGGATAGCAGCCGGCCAGCCTCGCCAGGTCGACCGCCGCCTCCGTGTGGCCGGCGCGGCGCAGCACCCCGCCCTCCATCGCGCGCAGCGGGAACATGTGGCCGGGGGTGACGAGGTCCGCGGCGGTCATCTGCGGATCGACGAGGGCACGGATCGTCACCGCGCGGTCGTAGGCGGAGATGCCGGTGGTGATGCCGCGACGCGCGTCGACGCTGATCGTGAAGGCCGTGCCCATCGGCGCGGTGTTGTCGGCGACCATCATGCCGAGCTTGAGGTCGTCGAGCCGCTCGCCCAGCATCGGCACGCACATGAGCCCGCGGGCGTGCGTGACCATGAAGTTGACGGCCTCGGGGCTGATCTTGTCGGCGGCCATGACGAGGTCGCCCTCGTTTTCGCGATCCTCGTCGTCGACGACCACGAGGATACGGCCGTGCCGGATCTCCTCGATCGCCTCTTCGATGGTCGCGAAGCCGGTCATCATGCCCCCTTCACCGCGAGCGACCGCTGCACGTACTTGCCGATCACGTCCGTCTCGACGTTCACGACCTGTCGCACCACCAGCCGGCCGAGCGTCGTGACGGCCAGCGTGTGCGGGATCAGCATCACCTCGAACGTCGCATCGTCGAGCGCCGCCACCGTCAGGCTCACACCGTCGACGGCCACCGAGCCCTGCGGGATCAACAGCGGGGCCAGCTGCCGGTCGCCAAGTGCGATCCTCACCCGCGCCGTCGATTCTACACGGCTCACGGCCTCTACTGTGCCGGTCCCATCTACATGGCCGAGGACCAGGTGGCCACCCAGGGAGCCGCCAAAACGGAGGGGCCGCTCGAGGTTGACCGCGTCGCCCGGGCGCAGCGCGCCCAAGGACGTACGCGCCAGCGTCTCCGGCCCCATCTCGAACGCCAGCCCGTCGGGAGCACGCTCGACGACGGTCAGACACACCCCGCTGACCGCGACGCTGGCGCCCACGTCGCTGCCTTCCCGCGTGAGGCTCGCCGCGACGTCGAGACGCGTGATGTCGCCCTTGCGCGCGACGGCGCGGATGCTGCCGACTTCCTCCACGATCCCGGTGAACATTCCTATGTGCCGTCGGGGCGCCTTCGCAGGGCCTCCGGCGCCCGACGGTCGGGCAAAGAATCGTCGGCGACCTTTTCCACTTTGCCGTCGGGGCGCCTTCGCAGGGCCTCCGGCGCCCGACGGTCGGGCAAAGAATCGTCGGCGACCTTTTCCACGTCGGCTTCAATCAACAAGTTGTCGCCGACCGCGCGGACGGTCATCGCTCCGAGACGAATCGCCGACTTGAGCTCGCGGCCGGCACCGCCGACCACACCGGGCGCCGCGCGGCCGCCCAGCAGCAGCGGCGCGACATAGAGCGTCACATGGTCGACGAGGCCGGCGTCGAGAAACGACGCGTGCACTTCGCCGCCACCTTCCAGCAACACCGCGCGGACCTCCCGGTCGAACAAGGTGGCGAGCACGGCGTCGACGGCGACGCGCCCGTCACGCAGCGGCAACGGCACCACCTCCGCGCCAGCCGCGCGCAGCGCCTCGACGCGGGCGGCCGGTGCGCGCTCGCCGACGGTGATCAGCGCGCGGGACGGTGTCGCGCCGGTGATCATGCGCGCGCCTGGCGGCGTGCGCGCCTCGGCATCGAGCACGACGCGCCACGGCTCGCGCGGCCACGGCTCGCCCCGGCGCACCGTCAACGCCGGATCATCACGCAGGACGGTCGTGATGCCAGCGACGATGGCGTCGACTTCGCTCCGCTGCCGGTGCGCCTCCGCACGCGCGGTCTCGCCGGTGATCCAGCGCGCCACGCCGTGCACGTCGGCGATCTTGCCGTCGGCGGTCATGCCAGCTTTGAGCGTGACGTGCGGCCGCCGCTCCCGCATGGCGGTGAAGAACACGCGATTCTGGGCGACGGCTTCGCGCTCGAGGACACCTGTCACCACCGCCACGCCGCACTCGCGCAGCGCCGCGGCGCCGCCGCCGGGGACAAAGGGGTTCGGATCGACGGCCGCGGCGACCACACGCGTCACGCCAGCCGTGAAGATGGCCGAAACGCACGGCGGCGTCCGGCCGACGTGATTGCACGGCTCGAGCGTCACGTACAGCGTCGCACCGCGCGCGCGTGCGCCCGCGGCCTCCAGGGCCACGACCTCGGCGTGTGGTCCACCAGCACGCGCGTGAAATCCCTCGCCGACGATGTCGCCGTTCTGAACGACGACCGCGCCGACGAGCGGATTCGGCGATGTCAGCCCGCGCCCGCGCTCGGCCAGCTCCAGCGCACGGCGCATCAGCGCTTCGGGGCTCACGCGGACTCCCCGCGCGCGGACGCCGGCACCAGCGCGTCCACGAACGCCTCGGCGTCAAAGGCCTTGAGATCTTCGATGCGCTCACCGACACCGACCAGCTTGATGGGAAGCTTCAGCTCCCGGACGATGCGAACGACGATGCCGCCCTTGGCGGTGCCGTCGAGCTTGGTCAGGGACACGCCGCTGAGCCCGATGGCCTCGTGGAACATCTGCGCCTGAGCGAAGCCGTTCTGACCGGTCGGCGCGTCGAGCACCATCAGCGACTCGTGCGGCGCGCCGGGACACTGCCGCTCAATGACCCGCTTCAGCTTCGCGAGCTCGTCCATGAGGTTCGTCTTCGTGTGCAGCCGGCCGGCGGTGTCGACGATGAGGGCGTCCGCTTGTCGCGCCAGCGCGGCCTTCACCGCGTCGAAGACCACCGCCGCGGGATCGGAGCCCGCCGCCTGGCGGATGACGTCCACGCCGATGCGCGCGCCCCACGTCTCGAGCTGCTCGATGGCGGCCGCGCGAAAGGTGTCCGCGGCGGCGAGCAGCACCTGTCGACCGTCGCCCTTCAGCGATGCGGCGAGCTTGGCGGCCGTGGTCGTCTTTCCGGCACCGTTCACCCCGAGCATCAGCACCACGCTGGGGCGCGCCTGCAGCGTCAGCGGCCGCGCCGCGGGCTTCAGCGCGTCGATGAGGAATCGGCGGAACAGCGGCCGCAGCTGGTCGGCGCGGGTCACGGTCCCGAACATCACTTCCTCGCGCGCCCGATTCGTGAAGTCCGCGGCGATCGCGGCGCCGAGGTCGGCGGCGATCAGCAGCTCTTCCAGCTCTTCGTAGAGTGTTTCGTCGATCGGACGGTCGGGCTCCAGCACGGTCGCCAGACCGGAGGCGAGATATTCCTGCGAGCGCTTGAGCCCGTCGCGCAGCCGCTCCTTGAGGCCGGAAAAGAGAGACATCGCCCGTCAGTGTAGCGTGTCGGCGCGCTGAAGCGTGGGATCCCGCGTCCGCGACTACTGAGGCGGCAGCACGATGCGGCTGATGACGGCGCCGCTCGGGCCGAGCGGCGGCAGGGTCCGTCCGTTCAGCTCGAGCGTCACTCCCCCAGCGTTGCCGACTGTGAGCACGAACGGACGATTCGAAACCCACTCGCGCGTCTGTCCCGCCGGCAATGTTTCCTCCGTGCTACGGCCATCTTCCGTTCGCACGCGGATCCACGTCGCCTCGGACGCGCGCGCGACCAGCCGGTACGGCGAGGCCACACCGCCCGTGGCGGCCTGGACGTCCGGCAGCCACGGCTGCGGAGTCGGACGCGCCGGCTCGGTGCTTGCCGGGCCTGCGGCGGGGGGCGGCGCCGGTGTGCCGACTGGCGGTGCGGGCGGCGCAGCCGGTGTCGCGGGCGCGGCCGGCTGGATCGGCGCCGTGGTTCGCGCCACGGGCTCGGCGGGCGAGGTCGGCCTCGGCGGAGATGGCGGAGTCGCGGTCGCCGAACCCGGGTTGGCAGGCGCGGGCGCCGGGCTCGCCGTTGGCCGAGTGGGACTCGTGCTCGGCGCGGTCGCGGTCGGCAAACTCGTGCTCGGCGCAGTCGCAGCCGGAGAGCCCGCGGTCGCCGATGGCTCGGACGAGGGGGGCACGGAGGTGACCGCGGAGACCGATGCTTCCCCGGGCGTGCGGCGGTCCGCGCGTTCCTCGCGTGGCGGCTGCGTCACGACGGCTACCGCGAACAACGCGAGGCCGAGGACGACGAGCAGCGCGAAGCTGACCAGGACCGCGCTACGGTTGCGCGCCTCGCTCTCGACGACGGCGGGCGGCCTGGGATCCGCGGGGGCGGTGACGCGCACGGGTGGGGCCGCCGGCGCCGCCCCCGCGTGATGGTCATAAATCGCAAGCGCTTCGTCGGGCGGCGCGCTCACCGCCTGGCAGTAGGCCCGGATGAAGCCGCGGATGAACACCGGCGCCGGCAGCGCCGAAAACTGGTCGGACTCGAGAGCCTCCAGGTAGCGCGAGGGGACGCGGGTGGTACGCGAGAGCTCCTCGAGCGAGAGCCCTCGACGTTGACGGAGCTCGCGGAGATGCTCGCCGACGGAGGCCACTGCAAAACGAGTCTAGCCTATCCCGCCCGCGCCTTTCACCTTTCCCGGGTGTGTCCCGTCGCTACCCGGCGTGTGCGGTCGCCGCGGCAAGATTCACGGAGACGATCTTCGACAGGCCGGGCTCCTCCATGGTGACGCCATAGAGGATGTCCGCGGCCTCCATCGTTTTGCGGTTATGGGTGATCACGAGGAACTGCGTCTGGCTCGTCAGCTCGCGCAGTACCCGCAGGAAGCGGTGGATGTTGGCGTCGTCGAGCGGGGCGTCCACCTCGTCGAGCACGCAGAAGGGGCTCGGCCGGAAGTAGAAGATTGCGAACAGCAGCGCCAGACCCGTCAGCGCGCGCTCACCGCCGGACATCAGCGAGACGGCCTGCAGGCGCTTGCCACGCGGCTGCGCCATCAGCTCCACGCCCGTGTCGAGGGGGTCACCACCCTCCTCAGCCTCGACGAGGCGCAGCTCGGCGCGGCCGCCCTCGAAGAGCCGCTGGAAGATCTCGCCGAAGTGGCGGTTGACCTCGGCGAACGCCTGAGAGAAGCGTTCCTGTGCGGTGCGGGTCATGCCGCGGAGCGCCTTTTCGAGATCCTTGATCGACGCGGTCAGGTCGTCGTATTGCGTCTTGAGGAAGCTCAGCCGCTCGTCGAGCTCGCGGTATTCCTCGTCGGCGACGAGGTTGACGGCGCCGATCGCGGCGAGCTTGTCATCCAGCTCACTCACGCGCTCGCGCGCCACCACGAGATCGCGCTCGGGATCGTGGCTGGCGAGCAGCGTCGTGGCGTCGACGCCATAGGATCGCCAGGCGTCCTGGGCGAGCTCCTCGCGGCGGACGCGTCCCTCGGTAGCGCGCAGCTCGATGTCGTGGATGGCGCTGACGGCGCGGGATAGCTCGGCCTGCACGCCGCGCGTCTCGCTCTCGACTGTGCCCAGCTCGTCGAGCAGCGTCTGATGCCGTTCGCCCGCGCCACGCGCTTCGGTCTCGAGCCGGTCACGCTCGACAGCCACGTCGCGGGCGCTCGCGTCCGTGCGCTCGCGCTCCTCGGTGAGCCACTGCCGGCGCTCGACGAGCTGGGCCTGTCGCTGCTGCGCCTGGCCGACGCGCTCGGTGACGTCCGTCTCCATCTGATCCAGCCGCGCGAGCTCGCGCGTGAGCGCCTCGGCGCGCTCGGCCACCGAGGCGGCATCCACGCGGCACGCCGTGAGGTCGGCCACCAGCTCGGTCTCCCGCGCCTGGGCGGTGTCGATGGCGGCACGGGCGGCGGCCATCGCCGACTCCTGACGGGCCTCGGCCTCGCGCGCGGCCTCGACGTGATGCTCGAGCCGCGTGAGCAGCTCGGTGGTCTCCCGCGCCTCGGTCTCCACTTGTCCGATCTCGCTGCCGAGCGTTTGGAGATGACGTTGGACGCGGTCGTGCTCGCGCGCCACCTGCCCGATGTCCTTTTCGCTGCCGAGCCGGTCGGCCTGGCGCGCCTGGACGTCGTGATCGACGCTGCCGAGGCGTGTGCGGATCGCCGTGAGCTCGGCGGAGATGGCCGCTGCGGCGTGCTGCCGCGCTTCGACGTCGGCCATGAGCCGCGCGACCTCTTCGTCGAGCTCTCGCAGCTGCCGCTTGCGCGCGAGGAGCGAGTGGGCGAGGAGTGAGTCGTCCGCGTTGCGGTCGTCGGCGGCGCCGCCGTGCAATCCGCCCGCGGGCGAGAGCACTTCGCCGGCCGGGGTCACATAGGTCGCGACGACGCCGTTGCGGCGCCAGGCGGCTTCGGCGGCGTCGAGGTCATCCACCACGGCGACCTGGCCGAGCAGGTCTTGCACGAGCAGCGGCTCGGGACCGCCGATCGCCTTCGCGAGCCACGTGTGTCCCCGGTGGCGCTCTTCGTCGTCGGTGTGGCGCGAGCGCGCGTCGAGGTGCTCGAGCGGAATGAACGTCGCGGCGCCCGCACGGCGGCCGTTGAGGTGCTGGACGGCGGCCCGGGCGTGCTCGAAGCGCTCGACCACGACCCACTGCAGGCGCTCACCCAGCACCGCCTCGACCGCTCGCTCCAGTCCGGGCGGCACATCGAGCAGGTCGGCGACGGTCCCGCGAATGCCGGCGAGCGCCGCGCCGGCCTCGAACACGGCGCGCACGCCGGTGCCGTAGCCCTCGCGTGCGACCTCGAGGGCGCGCAGCGCATCGAGCTGCGAGCTGCGCGAGACGTAGGCGAGCCGCGCGTCGCCCAGCGCCATCTCGGCGCTGGCGAGCTCCGCCTCGCGCGTGGCCAGCGTCCTTTGCAGCTGCTCGCGCTCCACGCCGAGCGTCGAGAGCGCGGCCAGGGCGCGGCCATGCGCGGCCTCGACGGTGGCGCGCTCGGCCGAGAGCTGCAGCGCCTCCGCCTCCGCCGCTGCGCGCTCCTGCGTCAGCCGCTCGGCCCGCCGGGCCAGCTGCGCACCGCGCTCGCGGAGCTCACCCGCCTGGCGGACGAGGTCCACGCGCTCGCCGGCAATCCTGACCTGTTCGAGGCGCAGGGCCTCCAGCCGGTCGCGATCGCCGCCGAGGGCGACGCGATGGCTCTCCAGCGTGGCCTCGAGCTCGCGCGCGTCGGTGGTGCGCTCGGACGCCATGCGCTCGGCGTCAGCGAGCGCGGCACGCGCCGTGTGCCGCTCGCCGATGATCGAGTCCAGGCGCTCGCCCGCGCTGCGAATCTCCTCGTGCAGCCGCACCGACTCCTCGCCGAGCTCGCGCACCTGCACGCCCATTTGCTCGCGGCGCTCGAGTAGCCGCTCGAGCTCGCCCTGAACCTTCTGCACGCGCTGGCGGAGGTCGGACAGGGCGTGGTCGCTCGCCTGGATGAGCTCGCGCTGCCGCGCTTCCCGCGCCGCGAGCGCCGCCGCGCGCGTGCGCTGCGTCTGCTCGATCTCGCGCAGCGCCTCGAGCTCGCTCGCGAGCTGCGTCGCCTGCGTCGTCAGCGCCGCGTAGTCGGCGGAGATGAGTGCCAGCGCCAGCTCACGCCGCTCGTTCTGCAGCCCCTTGTACTGTTGCGCCTTCTTCGCCTGCCGCTCGAGCGACCCGAGTTGGCGGCGCACCTCGTCCATCACGTCGCGCACGCGCACGAGGTTCTGGCGCGCCTGATCGAGCTTGCCCTGCGTCTCGTTGCGCTGCTGCTTGTAGCGCGCGATGCCGGCCGCCTCCTCGATGAAGATGCGGCGCTCGTGGGGCTTGGCCGTCAGGACGTGGTTGAGCTTGTCCTGGTCCATGACGGAGTACGCGCGTGGATTGGCACCGGTGCCGGCGAAGAGGTCGAGGATGTCGCGCAGGCGCGAGGGCGTGCCGTTGAGGAAGTACTCGCTCTCCCCCGTCCGGTAGAGCTGGCGGCTGACCGCGATCTCGCTGAACGGGACGGCGACCGCGCCGTCGTTGCTGAACTGCAGCTCGACCTCGGCGAGGCCCACGGGCTTGCGCGATGCCGAGCCGTGGAAGATCAGATCTTCCATCCGCTGGCCGCGCAGCGACTTGGCGCTCTGCTCGCCCAGCGCCCAGCGCACGGCTTCGCCTACATTGCTTTTGCCGCAACCGTTCGGGCCGACGATCGCGGTGATGCCAGGCAGCACCTTGACGGTCGTCTTCTCAGCGAACGACTTGAAGCCGTGGATCGCAATGGACTCGAGTCGCATGTCGAATCTTGGCACGCGCCTCGCGCATCGACCAAGAAAAAAATACCAGCGGCTGGGGCTAAAGTCGCCGATCGGCCCCAGATATCGCGCCGCCGGGGCGGAATTCGGGCCCCGTCGAGCGGCTCCTTTTTATGGAATGTGCGCCGCCGTTACTTCTTGAAGAGACTGCCGAACGTCCGACGGGCATCGTCGGGGTGCATCGAGCCGCCCGACGTGTCGCGCTCGACGGTCACGATCATCGAGAACAGCGCGCACTCGTTGCGCGCGCGCTTGTCGGCCACACGCTCGGCGATCTCCTGCGCGCATTCGAAGCGCCGGGCGGGATCGAAGTGCGCGCACTGGCGACACGCGTGGAGTTCGCTCTGGCACTGCGGACAGCGCGCGAGCGAGTCCGCGGTGATCGGCAGCACGGTGCCGCATTCGGCGCAGCGTGACGTCGCGCGGCTCTTGAGGATTCCGAACGTTCCGCCGGGCTTCGGCGCCTCGCGGCGCTCCTGAGCGCCGCCGCCGGCGGCTCCGCCGCGATACCCCTGCTGCCGATATTTACGGTCGCTCAGGTCAGCCCCCCTGCGGCAGATGGCACTTCTTGTACTTCTTGCCGGAGCCGCAGTAGCAGGGATCGTTGCGTCCGATCTTCTCGCCGGTCGGTGTGCGTGGTGCGGGAGACGGCCGCGGCGGCGGCGCCGCAGCCGCCGACGGGGCTGAGGGCGTCCACGCACCGGGCCGCGGCTCGCTCGGCAGCGCGCCGCGAGATTCGTGCGCATCGGCCCACGCCGTGATGGTCGGCAGTTCCATGGGCGCATCCCGCACGACCTGCACCTTGAACAGCCGCTCGACGACGATGGCCTTCGTGCGCTCGACCATGTCCTGGAAGAGGTCGAACGCCTCCTTCTTGTACTCGGTCAGCGGGTCGCGCTGGCCGTAGCCGCGCAGACCGATGCCCTCTTTGAGGTGATCGATCGAGAGCAGGTGGTCCTTCCACTGCGTGTCGATCACGAGCAGCATCTCGTGCCGCTCGAGCGCGCGCATGAGCTCGTCGCCCAGCTCGCGCTCCCGCTGCGTGTGGCGCTCCTTCACGGCCTCGCCGATCAGTGTGGCCAGGCCTTCGCGCGAGCCGACCTCCTCGTACTGTCCGCTGGCGATCTTGACGTCGAACTGCCGGTGCAGAGCCTCGGTGAGCGCGCCGAGGTCCCAGTCCTCCGGATGCGCCCCCTCGGCGGCGTAGGCGTCGAGCGTGTCCAGCACGAGATCGTCGATCCACTCGGCCACCGTGTCCGCCTGGCTCTCGCCGTCGAGGATCTGCCGGCGCATGCCGTAGATGATCTCGCGCTGCTTGTTCATGACGTCGTCGTACTCGAGCAGATGCTTGCGGATCTCGAAGTTGTGATTCTCGACGCGCTTCTGCGCCGTGGCGATGGCGCGCGTCACGAGCTTGTGCTCGATCGGCTCGCCCTCCTCCATGCCCAGGCGCTCCATGATCTTCTGGATCCGGTGGCTGCCGAAGATCCGCAGCAGGTCGTCCTCGAGCGACAGATAGAAGTGCGAGGACCCCGGGTCGCCCTGACGGCCGGAACGACCGCGCAGCTGGTTGTCGACACGACGCGACTCGTGGCGCTCGGTGCCGACGATGTGCAAGCCTCCGAGCTCGACCACCTGCTGGTGCTCGGGTTCCGTGATGCGCCGCGCCTCCGCGAGCGCCCCCGAGCGATCCTCTGCGGAGGCGGTGACCGGATCGAGTCCCTTCTTGCGCAGCATCTCCTTCGAGAGGAAGTCCGGGTTGCCGCCGAGCAGGATGTCGGTGCCCCGTCCGGCCATGTTGGTCGCGATGGTGACGGCGCCTCGCCGACCCGCCTGCGCGACGATCTCCGCCTCGCGCTCGTGATACTTGGCGTTGAGCACCTCGTGGCGAACGCCGCGCTTCTTGAGGAGCTTGGACACGGCCTCGGACTTCTCGATCGAGACGGTTCCGACAAGGACGGGCTGGCCCTTCTCGTTGCGCTTGATGATGTCGTCGACGACCGCGTTGAACTTCTCGCGCTCGGTCTTGTAGACGACGTCCGGATGGTTGATCCGGATGAGCGTGCGGTTGGTCGGGATGACGGTGACGTCGAGCTTGTAGATCTTCGCGAACTCCTCGGCCTCCGTCTCCGCCGTGCCCGTCATGCCCGCCAACTTGTCGTACATCCGGAAGTAGTTCTGGAAGGTGATGGTGGCCAGCGTCTGGTTCTCGCGCTCGATGCGCACACTTTCCTTGGCCTCGACCGCCTGGTGCAGGCCGTCGGACCAGCGTCGTCCCGGCATCATGCGGCCGGTGAACTCGTCGACGATGATGACCTCGCCATCCTTGACGACGTAGTCGACGTCGCGCTTGTAGAGCGCGTGCGCGCGCAGCCCCTGCTGCACGTGGTGCAGCATCGTGATGTGCTGGGGATCGTAGAGGTTATCGACGTTCAGCAGCCGCTCGCAGGAGGCGATCCCCTGCTCCGTCAGCGACACCGCTTTCGACTTCTCGTCGACGATGTAATCGCCCTCGCGCTGCTCCTCGATCTCCGACAGCTTGCCCTCGACGATCGTCGCCGCGCGCTTGAGCCGCGGGATGATGCGATCGATCTTGTAGTAGAGCTCGGTGGATTCCTCGGCCGGGCCGGAGATGATGAGCGGCGTGCGCGCCTCGTCGATGAGGATCGAATCGACCTCGTCGACGATGGCGTAGTGCAGCTGGCGCTGCACCAGCTCCTCGAGCGAGAACCGCATGTTGTCGCGCAGGTAGTCGAACCCGAATTCGTTGTTGGTGCCGTACGTGATGTCGCACAGGTAGGCGGTGCGCCGGTCGATGGGGCGCAGCGCCGTCAAGCGGATATCGGGCGTGGAGTACGCGGGATCGTAGCTGAACGACGCCTCGTGCTGGATGACGCCCACCGACAGCCCGAGCGCGTGGTAGAGCGGCCCCATCCACTGCGCATCGCGCTTCGCGAGGTAGTCGTTGACGGTCACGATGTGCACGCCCTTGCCTGTCAGCGCGTTGAGGTACGCGGGCAGCGTGGCCACGAGCGTCTTGCCCTCGCCCGTCGCCATCTCGGCGATCGTGCCCTCGTGCAGCACCATCCCGCCGATGAGCTGTACGTCGAAGTGGCGCATCCCGAGGGTGCGTTGCGCGGCTTCGCGACAGACCGCAAAAGCCTCGGGCAGGACGTCTTCGATCTCGGCGCCGTCGGCGATGCGCTTGCGGAGCTCGTCGGTCTTCGCGCGAAGCGCGGCGTCGTCGAGGGCGTGCACGGTGGGTTCGAGCGCGTTGATCTCGGCCACCACCGGCATCATCCGCTTGACGTCACGCTCGTGCTTGGTGCCGAAGATCTTCTTGAGGATCGCGTCGATCATCGCAGCGCCATTATACGCCCCGGCCTCGCGCCGGCTGCGCACCTCGGGCACGTTGCGCACCGCCTCCACGCGCTGCCGCGCGCGCATACAGCAGTGCGCGTGCGTGCTCGAGCGCCGCGGCACCGGTGGCGTCGCCGCCCAGCATCCGTGCGAGCTCGGTGACGCGCTCGTCGCCTGCGACGACGGCCGCGCTCGCGCGCGTGCGGCCGCCGCGCACGCTCTTCGCCACGCGCACATGCGCTTCGGCCAGGGCGGCGATGGGCGCCAGGTGGGTGACGCAGAGCACTTGTCGGCCGTCACCGACGGCGGCCAGCTTTTCACCCACGACGGAGGCGGCGCGTCCGCCGATGCCCGCGTCGACCTCGTCGAAGACCATCGTCGGCGCCGCTTCGTAGGCCGAGAGCACAACCTGCAGCGCGAGCATCGTGCGAGCGAGCTCGCCGCCGGACGCGATGCGCGCCAGCGACCGCGCCGGCTCGCCGGGATTGGCGGTGAAGCGAAATTCCACGCGCTCGCCTCCCCGCGGGCCCCAGTCGGTGGGGGGCAGCTCGCTCACGGCGACCTCGAGCTCCGCGCGATCCATACCGAGCTGCCGCAGCTCGCGCTGCACGGCCGGCCCGAGCGTCGCCGCCGCCTCTCGGCGCACGCGGCTGAGCGCGCGCGCGCCGGCCATCATCTCCGCCTGGAGCTCCGAGAGGCGCCGCTCGTCCTCGCTCAGAAGCTCCTCGTGGCGCTCGAGCCGCTCGAGCTCGGCCGCCGCCTCGTCGCGGAAGCGGAGCATCGCCGCCTCGGCGTCGCCATATTTACGCGCCAGGCGCTTGAGGACGTCCAGCCGGTCGTCGATCGCCTCGAGACGTCCGGGTTCGAAGACGATCGCCTCGCGCAGCGCCCGCACGGCCGCCAGCGCCTCATCGACGTGCACCAGGGCGGCGTCCAGCATCTCCACCGGCGCGCCGAACGCCGGGTCTACCCGGCCGAGCTCGCTGAGCACGCGCGCCGCCCGCGCCAGGCGCGGCGAGGCCGCCGCCGCGTCGTCATGCAAGAGCGCGCCGACTTCCTCTAATCCGGCGGCGAGACGCTCGGCATTCGACAGCCGCCGGCGCTCCGTGCGCAACTCCTCCTCCTCGCCCGGCCGCAGCCTGGCGGCATCGAGCTCGGCCACCTGGAAACGAAGCAGGTCCTCACGCTGGGCGCGGTCGCGGCCGGCGCCGCGTCGGCGCTCGAGGTCGTCGCGTGCCTCTTGATGCTTGGCGAAGAGCCCGGCGAAGCGCTCGCGCAGGGGCTCGGCGTCACCGAAACGATCGAGCAGGTCGAGCTGCCGCAGCGGATCGAGCAGCCGCTGGTGCTCGTGCTGGCCGTGGACCTGCACGAGCGCGTCTCCGAGGCGCTCGAGGAGCCCGACCGTGACTGCTGTGTCGTTGACGAATGCGCGGTGCCGGCCGGCGCGCGACAGCTCACGCCGGATCACGAGATCGTCGTCGGTCGCGATCCCCGCCTCATCCAGCACGCCCGCGGCACCCGCCGACAATGTGAAGAGCGCCTCGACCGTTGCGGTGTCGGCGTCGGCCCGAATGACGTCGGTCTGCGCGCGCGCGCCGCGTACGAGCAGGATGGCGTCGACCAGGATCGATTTGCCGGTGCCGGTCTCGCCGGTCAGGACGTTGAAGCCGGGGCCGAAGGGGACGCTGACGTTTTCGACGACCGCGAAGTTCCGGATTCGCAGCTCGCGCAGCATCCGGTGACGATGCTAGGGTAGCGCGCCGCCAGGCTCAAGATGTATCTGCTGGCCTACCGCTCCCCCCACTTGAGCTTCGTTCGCAGAACCGAGAAGAAGTCGGTGCGCGGGAAGCGAACGAGCCGTACACGACCCGGCGCCTTGCCGATCTCGACGACGTCACGCTCCCGCAGCGGGACGCCCACTTGCCCGTCGATGGTGAGCATCACCTCCTGGTCCGTCATCAGCGTGACCTCGATGCGCTGGGTCGCCGGCAGCACAATCGGTCTGTTGGTCAGCGTGTGGGAAGCGATGGGGACGAGCACGATCGCATCCATCGTCGGGAAGAGGATGGGACCGCCGGCTGACAGACAGTACGCGGTGGAGCCGGTCGGCGTGGAGACGATCAGCCCGTCGGCGCGATAGGCGGTCGCGTGGCCGCCCTCCACCGAGACCTTCAGATTGATGATGCGGCTCATCGCGGACTTGGTGATGACCACGTCGTTCAGCGCGGTGTGCTCGCCGACCGTCGTCCCCGCGCGCAGATGGCGCGCGGACAACAACATGCGTTCGTCGATCGCCATACGGCCGGCGAGCGCCGCCTCCACCGCCGGCAGCATCTCGTCGAGCGTGGTCGCGGTGAGGAAGCCCAGATCTCCGAGGTTGACGCCGAGGATGGGCACGCCGAGATCGCCGACGGCGCGCGCCATCGACAAGAGCGTGCCGTCGCCGCCGAGGACGATCAGCAGATCGACCTGTGCCGCGAGGTCGGACTTGCGGACGCTCGGCAGCACGGCCGCCGGCGCCAATCCCGCCGTTTCCTTCTCCAGCACGACCGGCAAGCCGCGCGGCGCAAGCCACGCAACGAGACGCGCCAGCGCGTCGGCCGCGCCGGCGGCGTCGGGCTTGGCGACGATGCCGACCCGTGTCACGCCAGCGCCTGCACCGTCCGGTCGATGATGCCCTCCAGGTTCGCGGCCGTCCGCCCGTGCATCGACAGGTGCAGGAAGAACTCGCGGTTGCCCTTCGGTCCCCTCAGAGGCGAGGCGGTCACGCCGAGCACGTGCCAGCCACGGAGCACCGCGTAGCGGGCCAGACGCTGCACGACGGCACGGTGTTGAGCCGGATCGCGAACGACGCCGCCCTTGCCGACGTGCTCGCGGCCCGCCTCGAATTGCGGCTTCACCAGCGTGACCACCTCGCTGCGCGGCGCGAGCACGTTGAAGATGGCCGGTAGCACCTTCTCCAACGAGATGAAGGCGACGTCGACCACGGCCAGCGTGGGCTGATCGCCGAACAGCCGCGGATCGAGCGTTCGGGCGTTGGTGTGCTCCATCACCACCACGCGCGCGTCCTTGCGGAGCTTGTCGTCGAGCTGACCCGTGCCGACGTCCACCGCGTACACCATGCTGGCGCCGCGCTGGAGCAGGCAGTCGGTGAAGCCGCCGGTCGACGCGCCGACATCGACGCAGATCCGCTCTTTGACGTTGGTGCCGAAGTGATCCAGCGCGTGCGCGAGCTTTTCGCCGCCGCGGCTCACGTAGGGCGAGCGGCCCTTGAGCTCGATCTCGGCTTCGGTCGAGACGAGCGCGCCCGCCTTGTCCGCGCGCTGACCGTCGACCAGGACGTCTCCGGCCATGATCGAGCGCAGTGCTTTCTCCCGAGTATCGAGCAAGCCTTTCTCCACGAGGAGCCGGTCGAGACGCATCCGCGTCGGCACGCCGTCGATTATAGGCGCGCGCTTTTCGGGAGCGACGACCGGACGCTTGTCCGGGGCCGGAGGAGCAACAGGAGCACCACGCCTACCAGGAACCCGCCGATGAGAGCGAACCACGCTACGCCTCCCGTTTCTGCGCCTCGGATCGAGACGCTCATGGTGAGAAAACCGATGACCAGCTGCAGGACGAGCCAGAAGCCCAGCACCAGGACCGCCGGGATGTGTATGAGTCGGACGAAGACCCCGAACGTCACGAGCGTGACGATGCTCGCATAGGGGAACAACAGCAGATAGGCGCCGAGCACGCCGGATACGGCACCGCTGGTGCCGATCAGCGCGACGTGCGAGTGCGGCGTGGCCAGAGCCTGGACGATGGCAGCGGCGAAGCCGGATACCAGGTAGAGGAGCAGGAATCGCCCGTGACCCAGCGTGTCCTCGACGTTATCGCCGAAGATCCAGAGGTACACCATGTTGGCGCTGATGTGCAGCACGCCGCCGTGCAAGAACATCGAGGTCAACACGGTCACGAGCGGGCTCGGGAACTCATCGGCGGACGCGCACGCACCGCTCAGGCGGCAGGGCACCGCACCGAACTCCGCGACCAGCGCCTGGCCGGCGTCGGACGCGCCGCCATCGCCACCGAGCGCGAGCGACAGCTGATAGAGGAACGCGGCCGCGTTGATGGCGATCAGCGCGATGGTGACGAACGGCGTCGAGCGGCCGGGCACGTCGTCGCGCAGCGGGATCACCGCACCGTCTCCGCCGGACGCAGCACGACCACGGTCGGTTTTGCGAGGTAGCGCTCGGCGACGCGCACAACGTCCGCGACCGTGACCGCCTCGACGGCGCGCGCAAAGCGCTCCGGCCAGTCCCAGCCTCCGCCGACTAACTCCGAATACGCGAGGTACCAGGCGTGGCGCGCGCTCGTGCGGCGGTCCATCGCGAGATTGCCGAGGAGCCATGCCTTGGCGCGCCCCAGCTCGCGCTCGTCCACGCGGTCGCGACGCAGGCGCTCGACTTCGGCGAGCACACCGGTCACGGCGGCATCGGCATTCGTCGGCGCCGTCCCTAGATATGGCAGGAAGAGGCCGGGCCCCGTCCGATTCGTCGTCAGCACGCCGGTGGAGTACGCGAGGCCGCGGCGGTCGCGCAGCTCGACGAAGAGCCGGCTCGACATGCCCCCTCCCAGCACGGCGCCGAGCACCCGCACTGCCGGGTAATCGGGATGCGTCAGCGGCGGCGCGAGGAAGCCGACCAGCACCTGCGCCTGGCGGGCGTCGCGCTCGACCAGGCGGCGGTCGCCGCGCGGCGAGGCCTCGACGTCGGGCGTGGTCGCGGTCGCCGCGCCGCTGGGTACGCGCTTGAAGAGCCGCTCAGCGACGGCGATGACGCGCTGTCGCGACACGCTGCCCGCGACGGCGAGCACCATGCGATCGGCCCGATATGCCGTTGCGTAACGTTCCAGCAACGCGTCCCGAGTGAGTCGCTTCACGCTCTCAGTCCGTCCAAGGGCAGGCCAGGCGTACGGATGAGCGCCATAGAGGTCGATCAGCACGGTGTCCAGTGCGCGTTGAAACGGCTGATCGGCACGCTCCTGCAGCCGCCCGAGGACCCAGTCGCGCTCGCGCTCGAGCTCGGCGGCCGGGAGCGTCGGCTCGAGCGCGACGTCAGCCATCAGGCTGAGGAGCGCCTCCCAGTGCCGCGCAATCGCCGTACCGCGCAGCTCGGCGTAGTCCACGTCGCCGGACGCATCGAGCCCTCCGCCGAGCTCTTCGGCGGCCTCGGCCAACGCGAGCGTCGAGTGGCGTTTCGTTCCGCGGAGCAACATGCGCTGCAGGAAATTCGTGACACCCGCGGTCTCCGCCGTCTCCAGCGCCGAGCCGCTCCGCACCATGAGCGAGGCCGCCACGACGCCGACAGCGGGGTCCTCGCGAACGAGGACGACAAGCCCGTTCGGCAGCACGTGGCGGGCGACAGCGGGCGGTGTGGTGACCGGGGCCGCCGCGGCCACCGACGTCGCGAGCGTCGTCGCCATGACGAGCATCAGGACGAGCCGCTTCACCGTGTCGCTCCCGGGGGCGCGAGCGCTATCCGGGTGTACCGGTCGGGATCGAGATAACGCCGGGCCACCGCTCGCACCTGGGCCGCGGTGACCGACCGGATCCGATTCACGTAGGCCAGCTCGTCCTCGACTGTCCAGATGGTCTCTGCCAGCCCCAGCGCTCTCGCGCGGCCTTCAGCCGTCTCGGTCTGGAACTCGTGATCGGCCTCGGCCGCCGTGATCGCGCGTCGCAGCTCGGCATCGGTCACTCCGCCGTCGCGGACGCGACGCACTTCCTCGAGAAGCTCAGCCTCGGCGCGCTCGAGGTTCGCCGGCGGCAGCTGGGCGCTGACGATGAGCGCACCGCCGCCCTCGAGCGCGGAGAACGACGCGCTCACGGAAACCACGAGCCCGTCGCGCTCGCGCAAGGCCTGCACCAGACGCGACGAGCGACTGCGGCCAAGGATCGAGACGAGCAGATCGAGGGCCGGCGTGTCGGCGTGGGCGATACGCGTCGCCGGCCAGGCGACGCCGAGGTACGCGTGCCCGCCTGGATGCGTCATCTCCTGACGATGCGGCCGAAACGCCGGCAGCGGCGCAACCGGCAGCCGCGTCACACCGCTGCGCGGAAGCCGACCGAACGTCGTGCTCGCCGTCGCGAGCGCCTGCTGGGGGTCGATGGCGCCGACGACGACGACGGCGAACGCCTCGGGCACATAATGGCGCCGATAGAATCCTGAGAGAGTGTCGCGCGTGAGGCCGCGTACCAGCTCCGGCGTGCCGATCACTTGTCGTCCGTACGGATGTCCCTGAAACAGGTGCGTATACAGCTGACGGCCGAGCCGTCGTCGCGGATTGTCATCGTTGAGACGCATCTCCTCGAGAACGACCTCTTTCTCCTTCTCGAGCACGTCGGCATCGAGCGTCGCGTTTACCGCGATGTCCGCGAGCATCTCGAGTCCTGGAACCAGGCGACGCGCGGGCAGCGTCACGTAATAGAATGTATAGTCCAACGATGTTCCGGCGTTCATACGACCGCCGACGCCCTCGACGTCGCGCTCGACAAATCCCCCGGGTCGCGACGCCGTGCCGCGAAACAGCATGTGTTCGAGGTAGTGCGCGAGACCCAACTCGGTCGCGGTCTCATCGCGCGCCCCAGCACGCACCCACAACTGCAAAGCGACAACGTCGCTGCCTCGATGCTCCTGGATGATCACGGGGATGCCGTTCGGCAGAACGTGACGTGTGGGCTGCGCCGCCGTCGGCGTCGGTCGAGGTGTGGTCCGAACAGCGCCGCATCCAGGAGTCGCTAGAACCACCACCAGCATCAGGACGATGCGTGCCAACCGGGCCATAAGCCCTAAAAGCCTATCACGACAGGCGTCTTAGCCCTTCGCTTCATCGGTCGGACCCATCAAACACCCCGGGCAATTTGCCGGGCGCGCGGTAAGCGACGACGGGGCACATCGCCGCTCCGGTGTGCGGCTTCGACCCTCCAACTAGTTGTTTTGTCTTGGGATATTTCCTCGGTCGTGCTTGGCAGCGGCATTGCTCTCTACGGCGAGCGATCGGTCCGGATCCGCGAGAGCGGCCCACGGATCTCAAGAGGAAGTCGGGCAGCGGCCAATGGGGGTCGCGCCAGTCAACCTAACCCTCAAAGACTGGAAGGAACGCAATGAAGAGAGTGCTTGCAGGCTTGATGAGCGCCTTCGCGATCGCCACATTTGCCACGGCGACCGTCGAGGCCCAGACCGCATGCCCGCCTGAAGTGGCAAAGGCCAAAGAGCAGCTGAACAAGCGCACCGCCAAGGCCGACGACATCCAGGCGCCGCGTTCGCTCGCCGGCGCGCGTGTCGAGGCGCCGCGCGGTCAGGATATTCAGGCGCCGCGTGGTCAGGATGTGCAGGCCCCGCGTGGTGGGCAGAACAAGATCGAGGCTCCGCGTGGTCAGGATGTTCAGGCGCCGCGCGGTCAGGACGTGCAGGCTCCGCGTGGTCAGGATGTTCAGGCGCCGCGTGGTCAGGATGTTCAGGCGCCCCGTGGTCAGGATGTTCAGGCGCCGCGCTCGCTCGCGGGCGCGCGTGTAGAGGCGCCGCGTGGCCAGGACGTGCAGGCTCCGCGCGGTCAGGACGTGCAGGCCCCGCGTGGTTCGAAGACGACGACGGAAGCTCCGCGTGGTCAGGACGTTCAGGCTCCGCGCGGTCAGGATGTACAGGCTCCGCGCGGTCAGGATGTACAGGCGCCGCGTGGTCAGGACGTGCAGGCGCCGCGTGGTCAGGACGTGCAGGCGCCGCGCGGTCAGGACGTGCAGGCTCCGCGTGGCCAGGACGTTCAGGCTCCGCGTGGTCAGGACGTTCAGGCTCCGCGCGGTCAGGACGTTCAGGCTCCGCGCGGTCAGGATATTCAGGCGCCGCGT
>Ga0209382_10001301_pt1 | contig 39514 bp, 36 predicted proteins | sample SoiMetdeltSBSDD5_FD_187599 | JGI IMG/M metagenome (GOLD analysis project Ga0209382, IMG submission 187599) | Bulk soil microbial communities from a Populus tree surrounding site in Tennessee, USA - Soil MetaG P. deltoides SBSDD5 (SPAdes) (version 2) | ecosystem: Environmental > Terrestrial >... | reverse complement strand
CTCCCCAGAGTCCAGGCTTCAAGCACCCGTACTCTAGGATCTGGTCCCGCCGTGATGCACCCTCGCTCCTCTGGTCAGTCGCTCACTCGAGCCACTTGGCGAAAACTAGAGATTGAGGGAAGCACAGGTATCTGGGAGAGCGACGCGGTCGCCATGAGAGCGGCCATGATTCGACACGATGCGCTCATGACAACCGTCATCGAACGTCATGACGGTGTAGTCGTGAAAAGTCGGGGCGAGGGAGACAGCGTCTTCGCGGTCTTCGCGTCTGCCGATGCCGCCGTGCAAGCAGCCGCCGACGTTCAGGTGTCGCTCCACGCTGTGTTGTGGCCAACTGGCGCACGGCTCCGTGTCCGGATGGCACTCCACACTGGCATGAGCGAACTGCGAGATCAAGACTATCAGGGATCGGTCGTCAATCGCTGCGCTCGGCTGCGTGGGATCGCGCACGGCGGACAGGTGCTCCTCTCCGAGTCGACGGCCAATCTCGCCAAACATGCGCTTGCGAGAGATGTGAGTCTGCGCGACCTGGGGGAGTTCTATCTGCGCGGTTTTTCTCAACCAGAGCGTGTCTTTGAGTTGGTCATTCCCGAATTGACATCGCACTACACGCCAGATGATGAGATCAGCCCGAATTCCGACGATGCAGGCCCCCAGCTCGCTCGCATCGCAACACCACCGGCGAGCACGGCTGCCCCGGCAGACCGGCCGGCGGCTCGGCCTCCTGAAAGGGCGGAGCCAACGCCGTATGCCCCGTCGCATCCATTCCCCAGGCCACCCGTGCTCGTCGGGCGTGCGCGCGAGCTTGGGCTGATGACGGAGCGCCTGTCTCGCATGGGTAACGGCGGCCATACGATATTCCTCAGCGGTCCAGCCGGCATCGGCAAGAGTGCCCTCGCCGGTCAGTTACTGATGTGGGCACAACGCAACAGTCTCGTCTGCCTCGTCGGACGGTGCTATGAGCACGAGAACTCCGCACCACTCACCCCATTCCATGATGCGCTGGTTGACTACCTCCTGAGCCGACCGCCAGAGGACGTGCATGCCGACCTGGGGGCGATGGTCGGAGAGATGATGCACATCGTTCCTGAGCTACGTGCACATCTCAGCCTGCCCGAAACCCCACAGCGGGACGTCGATCTGCTGAGCATCTTCGGCGCGGTTCGGCGGCTGCTCCAGTGCGCAGCCAGAGAGACGCCAGTGGTGCTGTGTCTCGAAGATGTGCACATGGCTGACGAGGCCAGTCTGCAACTGCTCCATCACCTCGCCCGCTACACACCGCGCCTACGCCTGTTCCTCGTCTGCACCTTCCGCACCGAGCCCGGCCCGGCTACGACCACGCTCACCCAGCTTACCTCGTCGCTCCGGCGGCAGGGGGTCCTGGAGGAACTGAGCTTGCCGCCGCTTGCGCTGCGTGCCTCCGAGCTGCTGATCGGCAATCTGCTTGACGGGCAGGTTGCGGACCGACTTTCCGAGTCCGTCTTTGGCATTTGCGAAGGGAACCCACTCTTCACCGAGCAACTGGTATTGGGCCTCGTGGAGAGCGGCAGCGTCGCGCGCCGGGGCGCGATCTGGCAGGGCTCCTTGGACCCGATCGAACGCCCCCCGCGCGCAGCCCTTGACGTCATTGTGCAGCGGCTTTCCCGACTGTCACTGAGCTGCAGGGAGACGCTGGCGAGGGCCGCCGTGTTCGGGCAAAGCGTCGACCACGCAGTGCTTCAGACCGCGGTCGTGCACGCCGACGACGCACAGGTCGTGCTCGACCTCGAAGAAGCGATCGGTGCGCATCTCCTGGTCGAGTCCGGCACGGGCTACCGCTTCACTCATGCGCTCCTGCGAGAAGCCGTGTACTGGGAGCTAAGCGCGCCCAGGCGGCGCCTGTTGCACATGCGAGCGGGACAGGTCCTGGAACCCCTGTACAGCGGGCGCAGCCGAGAGCGCGCGGCCGAGCTTGCGCATCATTTTGCCCGGGCTGGCGAATCGAGAGAGATCCGCCGCAAGCTGCTCGCCTACAGTCTCGAAGCGGGGCGCTGGGCAGCGGGACTCTCCTCCCACCGTGAAGCGCTGATCCACTTCACGCGCTCCTGTGACCTGCTGGAAGCTTTTGGGGATCCAGGCGTTGAGGGCGAGCCGAGCGCTGAGGACTGGCTCGGGGCGCTGGAGGGGCGCGGCGGCACCGAGCGCGCGATGGGCCTCTGGGAGGACTCGATCGTCAGCTTTCGCCGACTCCTCGACGCCGCCATCGATCCGCTCAAGCGCGCGCAGTCGCACGCCGCCATCGGTTACGCGCACCAGCGCACCGGCGACAGCATCACGGCGATGGCGCACTACGACGCCGGCCTCCGAGAGTTAGACGCGGCCGACCAGGTGCGCGGGACAGCCGTTGCGCGCATTCGCCTGAAGTCGGATCAGGCGTACATTCACTTCCTGCACGGCCAGTTCGAGCAGCAACTGGAGCTTGGGTACCAGATGCTGCCGGCCTCACTCGAGCTCGGTGAGGTGCGCCCGATCATGTGGGCGCACAATCTGACGGCGCTGGCGTGTATGGGGCTGGGGCGCGGTGAGCCGGCGCTGCATCATTTCCGTGAAGCCGTGTCCGCCGCCGAACGCACGGACGACAAGGTCGACGTGGCGCTGGCTCGCTCCAATCTCGGCATCTTCTACCAGTACGCGGGCCAGTTTGCGCAGGCCCGTTCTGAGCTCGGAGTCGCCATTGAGATTCATCGCGCGGCCGCCGCCGATCGCCGTGCGGTGAACTCGATGCAGCGCCTGGGACGTGTCTTGCTGGCCGAGGGCGACGTCGTAGGGGCGCTGGAGCAGGCGAATCAGGCGCTCGCCCTGGCGACTGAAGTCCACGACCGCTGGGAGGCGGATTGCCTCGACGTGCTCGGGGCGATCCACACGGTGCGTGCGGAATGGGAGCGCGCCGAATCGTCATTTCGACAGGCGCTCAGCCTGCGGGAGCGGGCCGACCATCGGGCCGGCCTCATCGAGTCGCTACTCGGACTAGGCCTCATTCAAGAGCATCGCGGCGACTGGAGCGACGCACGGTCCACCTACGCCACGGCAGCCGAGCATGCACAGCGTATGGATCCGAACCCCTGGCTGCTGTCGGCGCTCCGCCACCTGGGGCGTTTGCTCTACCGCTCTGGCGAGCGTGAGGCGGCCCGCGGGCACCTGGCCTTGGCCGTGGCCCTCGGGGAGGCCATGTCGCATACGGTCGAGCTCGCGCCGCTGCAGCTCACGTTGGTTGAGTGCGGCTGGTTCGGGCAGGAGATCGGGCCGGCGCTGACTGCCCTGGGCCGCGCGCTAGCGTCAGGGGCCACAGTCGAGCTTGCCGTCGACGTCTACGCTACGCGCTCACGCCTCCGACATCTGGCACATGAGTCGCACGAGGCGTACGCCGACGTGGACGAGGCTCTGCGGCTCTCGCGGCAGCTCCACTCGCCGCGGTCCCTGGCCGTGGCGCACTTCGCCGCCGCCCAGCAGGCTCACGCCGATGGCGACCACAGGAGCATCACCACCTGGTATGAGGCCGCCCTCACCTCGGCGAGGGCGGCCAACACGCCGTACGAGGTCGCGCTGATCCTCAGAGCATACGCTGACTCAGGGAGTGCCGACGTGCGCCATGTGGAACGGATGCGTGACGAAGCGTCCGCTATTCTTGGGCGGCTGACAGTAGGAACGCCGGACACTCGCGTCACGCCGGCCTGACTCCGTCAGTGATCCCCGCCCGCATAGAACACGATGATGTGGGCTGGCCGCTCGATCGGGCGGCCTTCGAAGATGCGGTACTCAAAGCGAATAGCTTTGAGTCCATTGTGAAACCGCCACTGACCGAACCCCTCTTCCGGATACCGCTTCTGGCCGAACTCGACTGGGAAGCCGACCGGGATCCTCCCGTACTGAATCCTCTGACCTTCTTCGTCGTCGTCCGTCACGTACGGGGCACCGGTCCAGGATCTCACCAGTGGTCCGTACTTCTGGACCCGCTCCGTCTCGCCGAGGTGATCCAGGTCACCGTCTTCGTTCCGCGGAAGCGTTGGGAACTTGATGTACTCCAGATCGGCGTAGGGAATCTGGTCGATGATGTAGTTGCCGAGCAGGTATCCCTCCACCTGGGACGCTCTAAGGCGCTTCTTCTCGGTCTCGTCCTGGACGTACTCGTCGACGAGCTTCCCAATGAATCCCACGACTTGCGACTGAAATGCTCTCAGGCGCCTCGGGTCAAGGGGGAACGGACGACGAGGTCGACGTGCTGCTCATCGTCGCCAGTGACGATCGGCGCGACCTCGACGACGAGGTGGACCGCCTTCGGGATGACCTGGTCGGCGCCACGACCATCTTTGAGGAGACAGGAACAATTTTGCCCGGAGCACTGGCCGGTCACGAGCACTTTGGCTTCCTCGACGGGGTCGCCCAGCCAGGGATCCGTGGCCGCCTGTCCAGCGCCCCCCATGACGTATTGACACTGCGTCAGAACCCTAACGACCGTGGCCAGGGCAAGCCGGGTCAGGATCTGCTCTGGCCTGGCGAATTCGTGTTTGGCTATCCCGGTCAGAATCCGGCCGCTGGCGATATCGCCGAGCCGGGGCCGATCTCGAACGCCGGACCGCACTGGTCCGTCAATGGATCGTTCCTGGTCTTCCGCCGACTGCGCCAGCGCATACACGCCTTCCATCGATTTCTGCGTGACACCGCGGCCAGTCTGGGCGTCCCGGCCCCGGCCGGCGCCAGCGCTGCTCGACTGGTCGGATCACGGCTGGTGGGACGCTGGCAGAGCGGCGCTCCGACCGTGCGCACACCCGACGACGAGAACGCCGGGTTGGCCGACGACGATTGCGCCAACAACAACTTCGAGCTCCAGGAGGCGTCCGAGACAGTTCCGCCAACCGGATTCGCCAGCCCCTTCGACTGCGTTGACAACGTGTTCCCATCATCGCCAGGTGATCCGAATGGCGTCCGCTGCCCGGTCACGGGTCACATTCGCAAGACATACCCTCGAGACGACGAGATGAACATCCCGCCTGGGGGAGCAGACAGTGACTCTGGCGACGGTCTGAACGAAGTCACCACCCAGACTCACCGCCTCTTGCGCAGGGGAATTCCGTGGGGCGGGGTGTCACCGTCGACACCGGAGGCCCCGATCGACGATGGGAGGACTCGGGGCTTACACTTCCTTGCCTACCAGACTTCCATCGAAGACCAGTTCGAGTTTGTCACGCGGTTCTGGGTCAACAATCCCGACTTCAAGGAGGCGTTTGGGACCGACGCTGATGACCCGATCACCCGTGGCGGGCACGACCCGATCATTGGTCAGAACAACACGCCGGGCGAAAACCGGCGACGTGAGTTCACCGTGACGTTCAACGGTTCCGGTGGTACCGAGCAGCATGCGCGGGCCTCCACCACCGCCGACTGGGTCATTCCAACGGGTGGCGGTTACTTCTTCGCCCCCTCGATGTCCGCCCTGACGATGCTTGCGAGCTAGCCAGGCGGATCACGTCCGGACTTTCGTGGTGCGCGCTCCCGGCTGCTGAGCGGCTATCACGCAGCTCCGGTCAGGAGTTCTCAGCAGCCGGTCGCGGCGCTGTGCATCTCGAACCATCGCGCTGGGGCCCGGACGCCACCCTCGGGGCTCGGCAGTCGCAGCTACCGACACCTCGCTCATTCGAGCGGGTGGGCTGCCGCGCGGCGGCGGCCCACGGCCGTGCGCACGGCCCCGAGCGGCTGGGCCTGGACGACGAGGGCGGCGGCGTTCAGGAGATCGTCGTGGCCGCGATGCTCCGGCACGAAGAAGCTCATCACCTGGTTCGCGCGCATCGCGTACTCGGCCGCCTCGCACTGACGCAGGAGCGCGCGGCGCAGGTCGTTCGCGACGGCATCCGCCGATTCAGCGTGCAGCTTGAAGCGACCACCGTTCACCGCCGCCAGGAAGTCGTACGCGAGCTGGCTCTTGCTGGCCGCCGTATACCGAAACGGCAGCACCACGCTCGGGTCTAGTGCCGCGCCGAGAAACGCCGCGAGCCCGCCGCCGACCCCGGTCGCATCCACGACCACCGAGCGGCAGCGCCAGTGCCGGCCGACCAGCATCAAGATACGCGGGTACAGCTCGCGATGGCGGTCGCCACGCCAGACGTACTGGTGCACCACCTCGAAGCTCGGCTCCAGCACACGCTCTTCCACCCGTGTCTGGGCCGCGTAGGCGATCGTCAGCACCGTCGAGTCGCGGCGCGGATTGACGCGGATCGCCGCGCCGGCCGGGTCCTCCTCATCCTCGCCGGCGACGTCGATGCCGGCCACGTACGCCCCAGGACCAATTCGACGCGACGAGGGGCCATCCTCCGGCGGGTGCTCGCCGAGCAGCAGCGCGACCTGGCTCGCATCGAGGAACCGCCCGCCGCCCGCGACGGTCCGCAGCAGGTACTGCGTCCGGACGATCGGGTGGTGCTCGCCCAGCCGGTCGATCTGGGCCTGGACGTGGTCGCCGTACGTTGGATTCGCCCGGGCGACCTCTTCCCAGCCGACCTGGAAGTGACGGCGCACGCCATCCTTCGCCTCGGCCTCGCGGTTTAGCGCGATCTGCCGCGCCAGCAGCGTGTCGTCCGTCCAGGGCGTGCCGTAGAGGACACTCGTCGCGTTCGCCGTCGCGCCCATCGGCCGAAAGTCCTTCTCCCACTTGTCCGGGAGCACGTCCTGGGCCTCGTCGCACTCCAACAACAGGGTCGCCGTGCCGCCAACCACGTTCGCGCCTGGCTCCGCCGAGTAGAATGCGATGCTGGCCCGTCCTAGCTCGACGATGTGGCCGTCTCGCCGATGCCACTTTCCCCGAGTCAGCGGGTTGTCGAGCGCACGCAGCAGCCGCCCGATCGAGACGAGCACTTGCGGCCGGTACGTCGGCGCGCACTTGACCAGCGAGCCCCCGCGCCGCTGGCACCGGATCAGCAGGTACGCCTCCAGGTGCGCTGAGAGCTGGTTTTTGCCGCTCTGGCGCGGCATCAGCACCGTCAGGCTCTCCCCGCGTCCCTCCGCGACGGAGGCCAGTACCGCCCGCGCAACCTCAGCCTGGTACGGCCGCAGCGGCATCCCCAGCACCGTCGCCCCGAACGCCTCGACGTCCGCGAGCGCCCGCCGGAGCCCGGCCCGCTCGCGGGCGCGCCTTCTTGCCGGCTGGCCGTCCGGTTCCGCTTCTGGTCCTCCACCCTGTTCCCCGGTCTTGTCGTCCATGGTGCCCTCCGTTGGAGAGCTACCCACGCATCCGCCCCGACCCCGAGCCAGTGGACCGTGCCCGTGCGCCGTTCTGGGGCCGGCCGGACAACGTTCCACCACCGCGGCCCCCTGAAAAGGCGCCCAGCCTCCTTGCGCCACATTCTTTGCTCCGTGATACTTGTAGACAAGCAAGGAGGTCAACGGAAATGAAAGGACGTCCAGAGATCACCATTACCAGCAAGAATCAAGTGAGCCTTCCGGCTGCGAGTCTGAAGGAGCTTGGCTGGCAGCGCGGCGACAAGCTCATCGTCAACGTGCTCGATAACGACACATTGGTGCTCAAGCGGCGGCCGGAGAGCTGGACAGACTACTACTCCGGCAAGATGGGTCACGTCTGGGGTGACCACGAAGACACCCTACGGTACCTGGACGAGGAGCGCGCGAGCTGGAACGAGCGATTCCCGGATCTAGACGCTGATGGCGACTGACGACCTCGACCGGGCACTTGGCGACGCCGAGCGGATCCTACTCGACAGCAGCGCCATGGTTGCTCTCCACAACCAACACGAGGTGGCGCATCCGCTCGCCCAGCACCTCTTCCGCCGAATCGAGCACGAGGCAGACCCACTTCGAGGCTATCTCTCGGTCGTCAGCTTCGCCGAGATCCTCGTTCGTCCACATCGGACGAGCCATGCGGACTTCACCTACATGCACGATTTCGTCTTCAACTTCCCCAACCTGACGATTCTGCCGATGGACGCCACGGTCGCGGTTCAGGCGGCGACGATCCGATCATCGATGAGGCTGCTACTACCAGATGCGATGGTCATCGCGGCCGGATTGCTTGCTGGCTGCGAGGCGATCGTCAGTAACGATGCGCGCTGGAAGCAGCGCGGGGCCGGTCTCTTCCCCCAGTTTCGCTGGATCTACCTCAGCGACTATCTCTGAAGCGACGATCAAACGTTGGGTTTGACGACGCCGGGGTCAGGTAGGGCGGAGTTCCGCCGTGCTGAACACCGTCGTGAACCGCTTGCAGTACATCACCGCCGACTTGAACCGGGCCGGATCGAAGCCGGCCGGCAGCTCGTACGCCTGGTCGCCGACGTTCCCCTTCAGCGTCGCCACTTCCAGGTCCGCGACGGCCAGTTCTCGTCCCGGACCCGGGGGTACCATGTAGCCCTGCGCTCGAGATCGTGCGCCGACGACGAGTGATAACGACGGGAGGCCGCCGTGGAGCCTGAGCTGATCGCCGACTACCAGTGCGTCGTGGGAGAGGGGCCCCTCTGGCACGAGGACGAGATGCGGCTCTACTGGTCGGACATCGTCACCGGGCGGCTGTTCCGCTACGACCCAGCCACCAGCCAGCACGAGCAGATCTACGCCGGCGAGCAGGTCGGCGGCTTCACGATCCAGGGAGACGGCGCACTCCTTCTGTTCATGGAGCGCGGCAAGATCGCCACCTGGCGCGACGGTACCCTGTCCACCCTGATCGACGAGATCCCCGCCGAGCGCCCGACCCGCTTCAACGACGTCATCGCCGATCCGCGCGGGCGCGTCTTCTGCGGCACCATCTCGCCGCGCTTCGACGATGGTGAGCAGCAGAACCTCAGCGGACGTCTGTACCGCCTCGAACCAGACCTGACCTACACCGTCTTGTTGGAGGGGATCGGCGTCTCGAACGGCATGGGCTTCACGCCCGACCTCCGTCACCTCTACTACACAGACACCGCCACCCGCGACATCTCGCTGTTCGACTACGACGCCGAGACCGGCGCCATCGCCAACCGTCGCCAGTTTGCCTACGTCCGGGACGATCCCGACGAAGGCGCCCCTGACGGCATGACGATGGACGCAGAAGGCTGCGTCTGGTCCGCGCGCTGGGGCGGCGGCTGCCTTGTGCGCTACGCGCCGGATGGCAGGGACCTTCAGCGCATCCGCTTCCCCGCTCGCAAGGTCTCCAGCGCCACCTTCGGCGGTCCGGACCTGACCGACCTGTACGTCACGACGGCCGGCGGGCATCAGAAGGACGTCGACGGGCCGGGCGCGGGAGCCCTGTTCCGGGTCTGGCCGGGCGTCCGAGGCGTCCGCGAGTTTCGATCCCAGATCGGCCGCTAGCGACTCGCCTGGGAGGCGTCAGCTACCCGTCCGAGCCGGCGCGAGCCTGCTGCCAGAGCTCCAGCATTCGCGTGGCGGCCGGCGCGGCAACGCCGGTCGGCAGCCGGATCAGCCGTCGCAGCTTCGCCTCGAACTGCTGCTCGTCGACGTTCCAGCGCGTCACCATCGCCGCCAGCGCAACCAGCTTCGCACCGTCCGGATCGTCGTCCCAACTCCAAGGCCCAGGCGTCGCCTGGCGGCGCGCCTCATGCTCGCGCAGGATCCGCTCCGCGAGCTGGTGTGGAGTCAGCGGGGAGGATGCCGATCTGGATGCTCTCATCGTGTCAGCCTGCTGGCGAGCCTATCATACGAGCGGGCGAGCAGGCGAGCCTGGAGGGGGACGGCTCGAAGCAGTCGAGCTGACGGAAGCTCAAGCCCCTCCTGACTCCTGTCTTCCTTCGTACCTCAGGACAGGCCTGACTCCTGACTCCTCGTGGAACACCGTCGCTCGCCGGTTCTCCACCATGACCCGCCCGCCTGCTATCACCAGCACCTTCTCGGCCTGGCCGACCAGCGCCTCCCACGTGCTCGTCGCGTCCAACAGCACAAGGTTCGCCCGGTTGCCGACGGCCACGCCGTACTCCGTCAGCCCAATCGCCCGCGCTGCGTTCGTCGTGGCCATCTCGAATACCGCCTCGACGTCGCTGCGAGCGGCCAGGTGGCCGGCTGCCAGCAACAGCAGGCCGACTTCGAGCGGATCGGCGTTTCCAAACGGCGTGAACGCGTTCCGGACGTTGTTCGAGGCGTACGCCAGGTTCACGCCCGCCCGCCGGAGCGCCTGAATGGGCGCCAGTGCCCGCCGCACGTTGTGCGTGTCCGTGCGCCCTCCCAGGTACAGGTCCGTGGCGGGCAGCGTCACCACGCTGACGTCGGCGCGCGCCAGCAGCTCGGCGATCGGCTGCACGTCGTCCGGCGGCAGCGCTCCCAGCGCCGTCGCATGGCCGAGTACCACCCGCCCGACGTACCCCTCGGCCAAGGCGCGCTCGGCGACGTACCGGGCTGTCAGGCCCGGTGGATCGGGAGGGGGATCGTCCGAGAAGTCGGCGTGCAGGTCCAGCGGCACTCCCGCCTCCAGCGCCAGCCGAAACAGCGAGTCCAGATGCGCGATCGGGTCAGGGTCGACGTACGGCGCCCCGCCGAGCACGTCCGCCCCCAGCCGCAACGCCTCGCGCAGCAGCTCCTCGGTGCCGGGCGACTTCTGAAGACCCTCTTGCGGAAACGCGACGACCTGGACCGTCATCAGGCCGGTCAGCGTGTCGCGCAGCTCCAGCGCCACCTCGAGCGCCGACAGCCCGAGGATCGGATCGACCTCCACGTGTGCCCGGACGTACAGCGTGCCGTGCCGCCGCGCCATCCGCAGTAACTGCTCGGCCCGAGCGCGCATGTCGTCGCGCGTGAACCCGCGCTTCAGCGCCGCCGTCGCCGCGATCGCCTCACCCATCGAGCGGACCTCGCCGGGCAGCCGATCGAGCAGAAGCGCCTTCTCGACGTGCAGGTGGGCCTCGACGAACGCCGGCGCCAGCAGCCGGCCGCCGCCCCCGATCCGCTCGGCGTTCGACGCGGCTTCGCGGACGGCCGATCCGTAGGCGAAGATCCGTCCGTCGCGGATCAGCAGGTCAGTTGGTCCGACGCCGCCGGGCAGACGGACCGATTCGAGGATCAGGTCGGGCATCGACGCGTGCCCGACTCGGCTCCGATGCCGACCGATTCCCGGCCTGTCGCCAACTCCACGATCGTCTTACCCCCGGCGTACACGGTACCAGACTGTCGCACGATCGTGGCAAATCTGCGTACTCGTCTACGGGGTTGCCCTGAGGCCACGGGCCTGGACGCGTCGATACGGTAACAGTGATCGCGAGGATGAGACAGAACACTGGACGCCGCGCGATCGTGGGTATCCACCGTTTCGTGAAGGCCGCACAGCACGTCAGTCCGCAACCTGACGGAAAGGGAAGTGTGCCGTGCTGACACCCGTCGCCGCCGACTCCGACCTCAAGGCGGGCAACCAGCCAGAGGCCACGAGCGACTCCGCGCGTCTCGAGATGCTGCTCAAGATCTGTTCGGCGATCCTCGCGATCGTCTCGGGCCTGACCGCGTTCCTCCAGTTGTACCTGCCAGGGCATCTCGTCTGGCCGATCACGGCGCTCCTGCTTCTGGCCCTCATCGCCTGCTTCGTCGCCTATCTCGTGATCCGCCACCGCGAGACTGAGAAGCGAAGTCTGAAAGAGTCGCCGTTCGGCAACCACCTGATTCCGTACCAGGAGGGAGAGTCGCTGCCCTACCGAGAGCGGGAAGGAGAGAATCTGTTCAGCTTCGTGTCGGCACGAGCGCCACACCTCTACCTGCTGACCGGTCTCTCCGGCTGCGGCAAGACCTCGCTGGTCCGCGCCGATCTCGCGGCCCGGCTCGCGCGCGCCGGGATCTCGATGCTGTACGTCTCGGCCGAGTCTCGCAATCTGGTGAAGGCGATCAGGACCGCCTGTACGCGAGTCCTGGAGCTGCATCCGTCGCAAACGCAGGAACGCACCCTTGGCGATCTCCTGGCCCAGGCGGCCTGTCACCAGCGCGAGCGCTTCCCGGCTGGCCTGACGCTGGTCTGCGATCAGGTCGAAGAGTTGTTCATGCCCGGCCAGGCCGGTGCATCGGGTGCATCGTGGCTCGGCGAGATCTGGGAGGCCGTCAAGGAGAGCAATCCGAAGATTCGTGTCCTCTTCGTCATCCGCGAAGCGTACCGTCCGCTGCTCATGAAGCTCCGGACTGACACGCTGGGCGCAGACGCCGGAGACGAGCTCGACCCGCTGCAAGGAACGTTCACCCTCCGTCATCTCCAGGAGGACCAGGCGCGTGCGTTCCTCCGCGGTTCCGCGTTCGCCGAAGACGTCCAGGACCGGATCGTGACGGCCCTGGCCGGGGAGCACGGCGTCGCCCCGGCGATGCTACAGCTCGCCGGGGCGCGCCTGTTCGATCACCAGGTGTTCTCGCCGAAGGCGTACCGACGGGTGAACGGCGTCGCCGGTGCCCTGGCATCGTACGTCGAGGAGCTGGTGCGGGACAGCGCGGACCCAGAAACGGCCTGGGCGATGTTGCGCATGCTGGCCGAGTCGCCGGTCGACCTCGGGTCCGGGACGGCGCCCTCCCAGGATCAGGAGCTGATGCAGGCCGCTGCTCCCGGTGGACTGCTTGATGCCCTCGTCTCGGCCCGGATGCTGATCGTCACGCCGGGCGGAGGCGTGATCGTTCGGGATCGCAACGTGCGCGAGGCGCTGCATCTGGCCCTCAGGCAGCGCCAGGTGCCGGTCCTCGACGGTACGCGACGCCTTCGTGAGTACATCGCGCTCTACGAGAATGACACGCGCGTCCGCCTGCCGTGGCGCACGCTCCTGACGGTCCGTCGAACGGCGTCAGCCTGGGTACTGCAATCACGAGAGGCCCGTGCATTGCTCCGTGCCAGCCGCCGTGACCACGCCTTCCGGCTGGTCACCTTCGCGGGTGCGCTCGGCCTGGGAGTCGTCGTCCTCGGTGCCGCTGCAATAGTTCTGCTGGGACCACAGTACGCGACCCGAGCCTGGTACCCCATCGCTACCGTCGAGCTGCGCGCCGACGGCACGCATCTCAACTTTCAGCCGACGGCGATGGCGGTGGCCCCGGACGGCGACATGCTGGTCGTCGCACACAATGGGCACGGTCTGGGTCTCTACACGCTCGACGCGATCCGGACACCGTGGCCGCTCGCCAGTCAGACGAGCGAGCTCAAGCCGATCCCTGACGCGGCCGGTACCGAGTACACCGCGCTCGCCTTCGGTCCGAAGGGGAAGTCCTTCGCGTCTGGCGGGCGGGACGGAACCATCCGGTTGTGGGATAGGGAGCGGCTCAAACCGGATGACACCCTGAAGAACCCGCTGGCGTCGTCGACGCCAGAACGGCGCAGCATCACCTACCTCGGATACACGTCGGACGGCCAGTACCTGCTGGGGATCGACGAGTCGAAGCGCGTGCTGCTGTGGAACGTCTGGCAGCGAGAACTGGCACGGCCGCCTCTGGCCCTCACCGGTGTGCTCGCACCCGACGACGGCATCGTCGACGTCAGCATGCGTGAAGACGGGTCGCGCATCGCCGTCATGACGGCGCCGAACGGCGAAGCCGACAAGGCTCGCGTGGTAGTGCTCCGCGTCAATGGGACGCAGATCGACGTGGAAGGAACGTTTGAGTACCCCAACGGCACGTTGCTCTCCGTCTGCGTCACCGACGCAGAACACCTGATCGTCGCGACGAAGCAGGGCGACAGCGTGGTCCTCGAATCGGTCTCCGTCGACGGCGAGCGGTCGGTCGGCGTCGATCCGTTGGACATCAGGCTCGGCCGCCCAGCGAAGCTGGTGCTGGCACGGTCTGGCAAGACCGTGGGGGCAAATCTCGCCGAGCCGTTGGCCTGGTTGATCCTCAAGCGTGATGGAGACAACGAGACGAAGCGGTCCGTCGTGATGAGGGATCGACATCCACCGCTGCACAAGCATGCCATGAGCTCGAAGGAGCAGACGCTGGTGCTGGTCGACGGCGAAGCCGGCACGACGGTCTACCGGTGGACTGCCGGCTACGCCGACCGGCCGATCCCCTGGCACGAGTGACGGCGGCGACGTTCAGGTGCGTAAGGAGAAGCATCATGGTGAGGGTAGGCGTCGTTGTGCTCGTGGGCGTGATGCTGGCCTGGTGCGCGGTCGCGGAAGGCGCCACGCGGCCGGCTTTCGCCCAGGTGCCAGGTTCGTTCGCGGTCACGGTGAGGAGCGTCGAGAGCGCCAGTATTCTCAACGTCGTGTTCAACGGCCGGTCGGAGCGCATCCGCCTGATCGGCGTCAGTGTGCCGGACTGCATTGCCTACGAGGCGTCCCGTCGGGTCTCCAGCCTGGCGTACGGCCGGGTGGCCTTTCTCGAGCGCGACACCAACCAGCGTGACTACGACGACGCGATACCGGGGTATCTCTGGATCGACGACGTCATGGTCAATCTTCGGATCGTCGGCGAGGGGTACGCGCTCGCCGAAAGCGACGGCGTCAACAGTCGCTACGACGCCGAGCTTCGAAGTGCCGCGACGCGTGCCCGTGGCCGTGGCGTTGGCCTGTGGGGCGACGTCGACTGCTGATGCAGGCCCCCGGGGCATCACTACGGACACGATGGTCTGGCTGCACATGCGCGGTCAGACCATCGTGTCGATCCACCGCTCCCCGCCCCCAGATCGTGCAGTGGGGCTTCAGTGTCCAGGGGGGTGGATGCGCGGCCATCCGTTAGCTACCGGGCGGCGAGTACATCTCGAGCTGGATGTTATCGGGGTCGCGGAACACCAGGATGGAGCCGTACGGGGTGTCGGCGATCGGCGATTGCGGTACGTCGAGCGCCTCGAGATGGCGCTGCCACGCCTCGAGCTCGGCGCGCGTCGCGACGCTGAACCCGACGTGGTCCAGACCGGTCCTGGTCTCGGCGAACCGCTCGGCCTGGTTCGCATCGTGACGGTGCAGCACGATGATGAACCGCCAGGCCGGGTCGGCGAGTAGCATGCCAGTGCCGCCCTCGTGCGGCCCCTCCATCTGGAACGTGATCCCGAACACTCGGCCATACCAGGCGATGCTCGCGTCGAGATCGGTGACGGTGAGCGCGACGTGGTGCAGAGCGGGAAGAGTTGGGGTCGTCACGATCGTCCTCCTTGCGGTGTCCAGGAAGCGCGAAACAGTGCCAGGGCGGGAACGGTCAGGCCGCCGTATCGACCGCCCCCGGGCGGCGCATCGCCGTCATTCGCCAGGTGTTGCGAGGTCAGGCCATGCGTGATCGCGATGAACAGGTCACGGGCCTCGCCGGCCGAGACGCCGGGCGCGATCTCGCCGCGCTCGATCGCCTCGGCGAACAGGCCGGTGATCCGGTCCAGGAGCGCCAGCCCTTCCGCCATCGTCTCCGCTGACGGTGCGAAACCTGGGACTTGATGCTCGAACAGGATCTGGTACAGGTCCGGGTGCTCCCGCGAGAACCCCATGTACGCCGCGAGGATCGCCTGAAGCTGATCCCAGAAGGTCGCCTGCCCCTCCAGGGCCTGGAGGAGTCGCGCCTGGAAGGCCCGGAAGCCGGCCAGGAACAGCGCGTCGTAGAGGGCCGCCTTGCTCGGAAAGTACTCGTAGAGCGATGGCGCCTGCATCTTGACCCGGCGGGCGACCTCGCGCAGGCTGAGCGCGGAGACCCCGCGCTCCTGCATCACGGCCCGCGCTGCGTCGAGGATCGCCGACACCGTCTGTTCGCGGTTGCGGCGTCGGCGCTCGCGCGGCGCGAGCACCTGGCCCAGGTCCGACGCGACAGCAGCAGCCATACTACGAGTCCTAACGCTGTAAGGTTAATCGTCTGACGTTAGGATAATGCGTTGCTCGGGAGGTGTCAAGCCCTCGTATCCCGGGATCCGTGCCCGACTGTCAGGCCCCTGCCGGTTCCGCGCACGTCAGCCTTGCTCTCCTTGTCGCGCGTCGGTCCGCGGGGGCGGGGCCGGTGAGCGCACCGCCGAGGATCGCCCACAGACCGGCCGCGACCGCGGCCGTCAGGTAGAGCGCCTCGTAGCTGCCCCCGGCATCCAGCCAGGCCGCGCCGAGCCAGATCGTCAGCGCCGCGCCGATCGGGTACCCCGAGGCGACAATGCCGATCGCTCGACCACGGCCCGGCCCGGCGAATGCATCGCCCCAGGCCGCCGACCTCACGGCGATGCTGGCGCCTAGTCCCAGACCGTAGACGGCACCCCAGACCCAGAGCGCCTCGGCCGACGCCCTGACCAGGCCGAGTAGCGTCACCAGCACGAGTGTCGCCGCGCCGACCAGCACCTGCCGCCGGCCCACCAGGTCCGAGAGCGGCCCGCCGAACAGCATGCCAAGCATCAACGACAACGAGGCCAATCCGAGCAGCCAGGCTGCCTCCGGCGCGGAGAGACCCCGAGCGAGGCCCAGCGAGTAGCCGTGCTGGTACACCGCCTCGTCGAACACCGCCAGGAGGGCGTTGCCCACGAAGAAGCCGATCAGCAGCCGCCGTTGCGAGCCGCCAGCCCCGGACGTGGGAGCGAGCTCAGACCCGTGCTCCCGATCGCGTGCCGACCGCCCGACGTTCGACGCACTCCTCTGCGTTGCGGCCTCGCCGTACGCGGCCCGTTCGTTCCTGGCTATCCGGCTGGTCCACCAGGCCACAAGGAGGGCGACTGCCAGTGCACCAGCGCCAAACGTCGAAAGGGCGGCGCGCCATCCACCTGTGTCGACCGCGAGCTGCGCCAGAACCGGGCCGGAGGCCACTCCGAGCCCGACGCCCAAGCCGATCGCGACGCCGACCGCCGTTCCGCGCGCCGTCCCCGCCGTCGCGATCAGCGTCCCGCCGACGTGGATCAGGTAGTAGGCGACCGACAACCCGATGCCAGCGGCGAGGTACCAGTGCCACGGCGCCGACGTCAACGCCGCACCGAGCAGCCCGAGCGCCGAGAGCAGCAGGCCAGCCACGAGCAGGCGAGAGGCCCCAAACCGATCGGCGACGGCACCGCTCACCAGCGGCGTCGCGCCGGCTGCCAGGTAGCCCACGGCGAACGCGCCGGCCGCCAGTTCGTTCGACCAGCCGAGCTCCGCGACCAGGGCCGCCCGGAAGATCGGCCCCGAGTAGAGCGCGCCAGCGCCAACGGCAACCGCGACCGAGACGGCGGCGAGTGATCCAGACCGCATATAACCCTCAAATCCCGTTTTGATAGTTATATTCTACTTGAGTCTGCTATAACCTATCAAGGGTAGAATACTGGTTAGCGTCATGCATGCTCTCCGTCCACTCCTGGTCACCTCCTGCACGTCGTCCCGGCGTCACCACCACCACGGCGGCGCCCAGGCTGGTCTAGGCGGGACGGTGGTATCCTCGAGTCGGGAGCTGAGCGACGTGGAGCAGACGGCCGGAGCGCAACGGGTATTCGATCTCTCTGGCGGTGCCCTCTGCCTCGATTTCGCCAACACCCTGGACGACCGTCCGGATCCGCGCCCGAACGAGCTTCTCGCGTCGTACGATGACCTGCTGGCGTTCTCCCAGCAGACCGGGTCGCTCGCCGAGGCCCACCTGGCCCGCCTGCACGATCTGTCTGCCCGTCGGCTCGCTGAGGCCGCTGCCGCCCTCGCCCAGGCGATCGAGCTGCGCGAAACGATCTACCGGCTCTTCCTGGCGCTCATCAGCGGCGATGCGGCCCCGCCGGCGGACCTGGCGGCGTTGAACCGTGCCCTCGGCGAGGCGCTCGCCCACGCGCGCATCGCAGCATCGTCTCCACAGGCCCGCGTCGCGGCGCCACCAACCGGATCGCGCTTCCGCTGGACCTGGACGGACGATCCGCTCAGCCTGGCGATGCCGCTCTGGCCCGTTGCGCGGTCGGCCGCCGAGCTCCTGACGTCTCCGGTCCTGTCGGCGTTGCGCCTCTGCGCCTCCGATCGCTGCGACTGGCTCTTTCTGGACACCAGCCGCAACGGTTCACGTCGCTGGTGCAGCATGCGAACCTGCGGCAACCGCGCCAAGGCCCGCCGCCATCACGCCCGGGTCCGCGCCGCCAGCGCCACCGCCGCTCCCGAATCCTGATCCACCCCCGGCTCCTGCCATTTAAGGCTCATATGTCCGTCATGACGGACAGGACGTCGGGTCAGGCTGCTACTCCGACGACCTGCATGGAGGCGTCCATCGTTGGCCCAGGACGTGCGGGTAGATCGTCGTCGGCGTTACCGCTCGGCCTACACTGGTAGACCGTCAGACGCCCGAGTGTGCCTTCGCAAAGGCGGGAGGGTCCAGCATGCCGGACAGTGTCTATCGAGTCACCGAGGTCATCGGGACCAGCGAGGAGTCCTGGGAGGCGGCGACCAGGAACGCCGTCGAGACCGCCGCGCGGACCGTCCGCGATCTCCGCATCGCCGAGGTCATGCGGATGGACGTCACGATCGAGAACGGCAAGGTGACGACCTATCGGACGCGGCTGAACATCTCGTTCAAGTACGACTCCGGCGACTGACGCCCGTCGATCTCCCCCTCCCCCACGCATGGGGGAGGGACGTCGGGGCGCGGCCCCGCAAATATCGTCCTTTGGACGACATCGCAGCCGATGTTCGCGCCGCGCAGCGGCTGGGGGTAGGGGCTCTCCTCAGTTCGCGGCGGCTGTCTCGCTGGGCGCTGCGTTCGCCGTTCCGAGGCGCCGTCGGCCGTACACCTGGACCAGCACCACCAGGTAGCTCAGGCCAAGCGCGTACGAGGCCAGCACGTCGCTCGCCCAGTGGTGGCCCATCCAGATCCGCGATGGGCCGACCAGCAGGATCAAGACGCCTGTGACCCAGAGAACGGCCGTTCGAAGCCGCCCCGGCTTGAGCTGCGCGTACGCCAGGTATGCGAGGAAGCCAAAGAACGTGACATAAAAGAGCGTGTGGCCTGACGGGAAGCTGTGGCCGGCCGCGCCTTCGATCACCGAGACCAGATCGCCGGCCGGGCGCGGCCGGCCGACGACCGCCTTGATGAGCTCGGTAAGGAGCGCCGACGCGGCGGCCAGCAGCGCGAAGCGGGACTCGGTGCGGTATCCCGCCCGCCAGAACAGCGCCGCGATGACGGCCACGATGATGTAGCTCTGCGGCGAGAACCCGAAGGCGCTCACCCCGAGCATCAGCGGCCCGAACCATGGCGCCGCGATGCCCTGGACCGTCTGCGTCGCCACCAGATCGGCGTCGGCGGTCAGCCCGCCCGAGACCAGGAACGTCAGGCCGCCGAACAGCATCAGCCCGATCCCGGCCAGGCCGGTGAACGTCTGCGTGCGAAGCTTTGCCAGCCAGCGCGGCACCAGCGAGCGCCTGGCCGCCTCGCGGAGCGGCTCGTCGGTCCCTTCGACAGCCTCCGGCTCGACCGGTCCCGCGGCGATCGACGCCGCGGACGCCGGTTTGGCGGCGGAGGCTCGGCGGCGAGAGTCGGCGGCCAGTTGGTCAGTCGTAGCCTCACGGTCAGTGGCCGTGCGGCCATCGGGCTCGTCGCTCCCGCCCCGTACCGGCATCACCGCCCCACGGTCACCCGCCTGCCGACTCACGCCAGTTCGACTCCCGGTGGCTGGCTCCTGTGCGCGGGCTCTCCGACCGCGTCGCCCGAACAGGCGCCCGATCCAGCCGCCAACCTGCCGCGCGACTGCTCCCAGCACGCCTCAATCGTACCGGCTCGCGGCTACCCCTGGCGAGACGCTCCGAGGACGACGTTGTCGATCAGGCGAGTGCGGCCGATGCGGACGGCCAGCGAGGCCAGCGCCGGACCAGCGATCGTCTCGAGCTCCAGCAGCGTCCTGTTGTCGGCCACGCTCACGTACTCCGGCTGTGCCAGCGGCTCGGCCGCCAGGATCGAGGACATCGCCTCGCGCAGGCGCGAGGCGTCCCGCTCGCCAGCGGCGTACAACCGTTCGGCCGTCTGTAGCGCACGCGACAATGCGAGCGCCGCCTTCCGCTCCGCCGGCGAGAGGTAGACGTTCCGACTGCTCAGCGCCAGCCCGTCAGGCTCGCGGATCGTCGGCATCACCACCACCTCGACCGGGAAGTCCAGGTCCGACGCCATCTTCGCAATCACCAGCGCCTGCTGCGCGTCCTTCTGCCCGAAGTACGCCCGGTCGGGTTGGAGCACGTTCAACAGCTTCGCCACCACCGTCGCCACGCCTCGGAAGTGGCCCGGCCGGGCGGCGCCCTCCAGCGGCTCGGTCAGCGCCCCGACCGTCACGTAGGTGTCGAAGCCCGGCGGGTACACCACCTCGACCGGCGGCATGTACACCAGGTCAGTCCCGGCCTCCTCCAGCAGCGCCAGATCGCGCTCCTCGTCGCGCGGGTACGTCGTGAAGTCCTCAGAAGGGCCGAACTGCGTCGGGTTCACGAAGATGCTCGCCGAGACGCTCGCGTTCTCCTTGCGGGCCTGACGCGCCAGGCTCAAGTGCCCCTCGTGGAGGTACCCCATCGTCGGGACCAGCCCGTGCGGGCGCGGCAGCTCCCGCAGCGCCGCCCGCGTCTCGGCGATCGTCGTCGCCACCTTCATGCCGTGACCTCGCGCTGGTCCGGCGCGCGGTACGCCAGGCTCTCCTCCGCGTCCTGAAGCACTGACGCGTCCATCGAGAAGCTCTCCTTCGACGTCGGGAACGCGCCCTCGCGGACGTCGTCGGCGTAGCGGCGCGCCGCCTCCTTGATCTGCTCGCCGAGGTCCGCGTACTTCCGCGCGTGGCGCGGCACGAAGTCCGTAAAGAGGCCCAGCAGATCGTGGATCACCTGGACCTGACCGTCGCACTCCGGGCCAGCCCCTATGCCGATCGTCGGGATCCGCAGTCGGCGCGTCACCTGCGCTGCCAGCAGCGTCGGCATCCCCTCCAGCACCACGGCGAAGGCGCCCGCCTGCTCGAGTGCCTCGGCGTCCGCCAGCAGCCGCGCCGCCACCTCCGCCGTCCGCCCCTGCACCTTGTGGCCGGACAACTGGTGTACGGACTGCGGCGTCAGTCCGATGTGGCCCATCACCGGTACGCCCGCCTGCACGATCCGCCGGACCGTCTCCGCCACCGAGACGCCGCCCTCCAGCTTCACCGCGCCCGCGCCGCCCTCGCGCATCAGCCGGCCGGCGTTCCGCAGCGCCTCCTCGACCGAGACCTGGTAGCTCATGAACGGCAGGTCGCCGACGATCAGCGCACGCTCGGTCCCCCGGACCACCGCCTGGGTGTGGCGCACCATGTCGTCCATCGTCGCGTGGACCGTCGTCTCGTAGCCGAGTACCACCGAGGCCAGACTGTCGCCGACGAGCAGCATCGGCACGCCGGCCGCGTCGAGCAGCTTCGCGATGCTGTACTCGTACGCCGTCAGCATGGCGATCCGATCGCCGCGCCGTTTCATCTCCTGGATCTGTTGAATCGTGGTCCGCACGATCTCTCCCCCTCTGGCCTACCCTCTATTCAACTCGTAGAACAGCCGCAATCCCACGTGCGCCAGCCACGGCTCCACCCGGTCGATCGCGCTCGTCTCGCCGGCCACCAGCGAGGCCAGCTCGCCCGTCGCCACCACGATCGCCGGGCTGCCGAGCTCGGCCTTGATCCGTGATACCAGCCCCTCCACCAGCGCCACATGCCCGAACACGGTCCCAGAGAGGAGCGCGCCGATCGTGTCCCGTCCCACCACGTTCTTCGGCTTCACCAGTTCGACTCGCTGGAGCCGCGAGGTGTGCTGGAACAGCGCCTCGGCGGCCAGCGCCAGGCCCGGCGCGATGATCGTGCCGGCGTACGAGCCATCTGCCGCGACCACGTCAAACGCCGTCGCCGTCTCGAAGTCGACGACGATCGCCGGGCTGCCGTGCAGGTGCTGGACGGCGATGGCGTTGACGATCCGGTCCGCGCCAAGCTCGCGCGGCTGCTGGGTCGCGATCCGGATCCCCGCCCGCGTCGAGTGCCCGACCACCAGCGCCTGCTGCCGAAACAGCCGGCCGCAAACCTGCTCGAAGATCCCTGTGAGCGGCGGCACCACCGACGCAATGGCGATGCCGTGGACGTCGCGGCGCTGGATCCGCTCCTCGCGCAACAGACCGTCGAGCAGCACGGCGTACTCGTCGGCGGTCCGGCGGACGTCGGCGGCCAGGGAAAACGTCGCGCGCAACTCGGGGCCGTCGAAAATCCCCGCCTTGATCCGCGTGTTGCTGATGTCGAACGTCGCGAGCACGCGCGCCTCCGACCGGCCCTCGGGCAGCAGCGCACACGCGTTCGACGCGTCCTGATGGCTGCCGTCTCGGTCCGTGAGGATCCAAGCGGGCCGGTTGTCTATTCCGTGCTGGAGATGAGCTGGCGTCCGGGTGATCGGTACGCCGCCCGCTGAATCGTACCAGCCCGATCCTGCCGGTGCCAGACAGGCCGTGGACCGGAGTCGTGGCCCGGGGCCGCGTCACCCGGGGCCATGGGGCAAAGTCGCGTCGCAGGGGGTGGGGGTTTGGGTCGCGTCACCGGGGCCGTGGACTGAAGTCCACGTCTACCATAGCGCCATCGCTACGCGACTCCGGTTACCGGTGATTGCGGTGCGTCCCGTAGGGACGCCGCGATGGTAGGCAAGGAATTTATTCCCTGACACCCGGTGTCGGATGCAACGAACAACATCCCTTGGATCGTGCAAACGTGAGAATCACGACCTACAACATCTGGAACGCGAAACGGAACTGGTCGAAGCGGCTGGCGGCGATCGTCGAAGAGCTCGCCGCCCTGGACGCCGATGTCGTCGCGCTCCAGGAGGTGCCGGTCGAGGCCGCGCCGGGGCTCCCCATCGACCGGTACTTCCGTGAGCACACTTCCTATCCACACGTCCTGCACCTGCCGTATCCCGGCCCTGCCGATAAACGCGAGTGGCCCGAAGGGCTGGCCTTTCTGAGCAAGCTCCCGATCGAGAACGTGCGCATCAATTGGGCGGACGATCAGCCGACCGACAATAGCTGGGCCGCCCGAATCCTGGTCTGCCAGGCTGACTCCTCCCTCAGCATCACCAACGTCCATCTCGACTGGCGCCACGCCGCGAGCCGCGAGCGCCACATCGTTCGAATCGTCCGCGACCTGATCGACGCCCGCCCCTGCGATGTCGACCTCCTTTGCGGCGACCTCAACGACGACAGCGATGCTCCCGTGCTCCAGTTCCTCGATGGTCGCGCCTCTCTGGATGGCTACCGCACCCGCTGGCGTGACCTCGCGGCCGAGTGGCACGCCGCGCGCGGCGAATCACCACCAGTCACCCTCGACTTCGAGCACAACCCGCGCTGGAAGTCGATGACAATTGCCAACCCCTCGAAGCGCGTCGACCGGATCTACCTGCGCACCGCCGAGCCCGCCAGCCCCCCGAACACCCTACGCGTCGGCCTCTTCGGAAAGCACCCGACGAACCGCCTCGGCATCATCCCGTCAGACCACTACGGCCTCTTCGTCGACCTCGACGTACCCTTGACATCTGTGACCCTTGCTCCCCCTCTCCCTTGCGAGGGAGAGGGGGTTGGGGGGTGAGGGCTCTTCCCGGTCGGGGCTGGGGAGGGGGTCTAATCCTCCCAGGCCTTGAAGACCGCCACTGCGTTCTGCCCGCCGAACCCGAACCCGTTCACCACCGCCGTCCGCACCCGCTGCTCACGAGCCACCTTCGGCACGTAGTCAAGGTCGCACTCAGGGTCCGGCGTGTCCAGGTTGATCGTCGGCGAGATCACACCGCGGTCGATCGTCAGCACCGTCGCCAGCGCCGAGATCGCCCCGGCTGCCCCGAGCAGATGCCCGACCATCGACTTCGGAGACGATACCTGGAGCTTGTAGGCGTACTCGCCGAACACCTGCTTGATCGCCCGCGTCTCCGAGGCGTCGTTCAGCGGTGTCCCGGTCCCGTGGGCGCAGACGTACTCGATCTCCTCTGGCGTCAGGCCAGCCGATGTGATCGCCTTCCAGATACAGCGCGCCGCCGCCTCGCCGCTCGGCTCCGGGGCCGTCAGGTGGTAGGCATCGGCGTTGTGCGCCACCCCTGCCAGCTCGGCGTAGATCCTCGCCCCACGATCCCGGGCTGAGTCGAGCCGCTCCAGCATCACGATCGCCGCGCCCTCGCCGAACACGAACCCGTCGCGGTCCTTGTCGAACGGCCGCGAGACCTCCGTCGGCTCACGGTCGCTCTTCGAGAGCGCGCCCAGCCGCCCCAGCGAGACGAACGCCAGCGGCGAGATCGCGGACTCCGTCCCGCCCGTCAGCAGCACCTTCGCATCGCCCCGCTTCAGGATGTGGAAGGCGTCGTACAGGGCGTAGACGCCGGCCGCGCACGCCGCGATCCCGGTGACGGCCGGGCCGTTCAGTCCGAACGTGATCGACGGCTGGCACGACGCCATGTTCGCGATCATCGCCGGGATGAACATCGGGTTCACCCGGTCCACGCCACGCCGCACCATCGTCTCGGTCTCGGCGGACGTCTCGTTGACGCCCCCACCGCCCGTCGCGACCACCGAGCCGACGTCCCAACGGTTCGAGTCGTCGATCGTCAGGCCGCCATCGCTCATCGCCTGCTGGCACGACGCCAGCGAGAACTGGGAGAAGCGCGCCGCCCGCCGCGAGAGCCGCCCGGCCTCCTTCTTCTCGAAGTAGTTCTCCAGGTCAAATTCCTTGACCTCGGCGGCGATCCGCACGGCGAGCTCAGACGGGTCGAATTGAGTGATCGGTCCGACCCCCGAGACGCCCCTCGTCAGGTTCCTCCAGAAGTCGTCGACGGTGTTGCCGATCGGGGTGACACCCCCGAGCCCGGTCACCACGATGCGGTCGTCGTCACGCATGCCTGCCTCGATTGCTATGTGGTCGGACAGGATTTACGGGATGAACAGGATTATTCGTTGCATCCTGTCAATCCTGTTCATCCTGTCTGAATCGTTTGCTGACGTCTTTCAACCGGCGAAGCGTCGGAACACGATGCTGGCGTTGTGCCCGCCCAGCCCGAAGCTGTTGCTCATCGCCGCCCGCACCTTCCGTTCCCGTGCCTCGTTCGGCGCGTAGTCCAGGTCACAGTCCGGGTCGGGCGTCTGATAGTTGATCGTCGGTGGAATGATGCCAGTCTCGATCGCCTTCACCGCCGCGATTCCCTCAACCGCTCCGGCCGCTCCGAACATGTGCCCGGCCATGCTCTTCGAAGAGGTGATGACCAGACTGTTCGCGTGATCGCCGAAGACGTCCTTGATCGCCCAGGTCTCGAACTTGTCGTTCAGCGGCGTCGAGCTGCCGTGCGGGTTGACGTAGTCGATCTCTTCGGCGTCCATCTGGGCGTACTTCCCGGCCTTTCTGAGCGCCGCCCGCATCACCCGGCTCGCACCCGCTCCCATCTCGGAGGGGGCCACCATGTGGTAGGCGTCGTTGCCGCTGCCGTACCCCACCACCTCGCAGTAGATCCGTGCGCCGCGCGCCTTCGCCCGATCGAGATCCTCCAGGATCAAGATGCCGGAGCCCTCGCCAATGACGAACCCGTTGCGGTCGAGGTCGAACGGGCGGCTGGCGCGGGCCGGCTCGTCGGAGCGGACGCCGAGCGCCTTCATGTTGATGAAGCCGGCCATGATGACCTTCAGCAGGCTCGCCTCGGTCGCGCCGGCCAGCATCACGTCGGCGTCGTCGCGGCGGATCGTCTCGAACGCCTCGCCGATCGCGTGCGTCCCCGTCGCGCACGCTGACGAGATCGCCATGTTCGGCCCCTGGATCCCCAGGTGGATCGCGATCACGCCAGACGCCGTGTCCGGCAGGAAGTACGGCAGGAACATCGGCGCCACCCGGTCCGGGCCGCGCGTATCGAGCACCTTCTCCTGCTCGATCACCCGGATCACGCCGCCGGCCGCCGTTCCGACGACCGCGCCGACTCGTTCCGCCTCTTCATCAGAGTACTCTAGCCCGGCGTCCGCGACCGCCTCACGGGCTGCCACCAGCGCGAACTGGACGCCGCGCTCCATCTGCCGCAGGTCCTTCGGGCTGGCCGCGCCCGCCGGCGAGAACCCCTTGACCTCGGCTGCGTGCTGAACGTCCATGTCCGAGGCATCGAACAGGGTCACCGGAGCGACCCCGTTCCGACCGTTGACGAAGCCGTCCCAGGTCTCGGCGACGGTGTTCCCGAGGGGTGTGACAGCCCCGAGGCCGGTGACGACGACCCGCCGACTCATGCGTACGCGCTCCTCAGCCTGGATAGGTCCGGAATCGGTGTGAGCAGGGTACCACGCGCACGTGGATCGCGAACCCCCTGGGAGCACGGCCATCTGGGCCGCTTCGTCCGTCAACGACCCTGGTCTGTGCGCGAGTCTGCACCCTGCCGAACTGCTACAGTTTCGACAACTCGGTGTCCCCGAGCGCCATCGCTCGAACGTCACGGCTGATCTTCCGGATCAAGCGCGAGAGCACCTGGCCCGGCCCGATCTCCACGAACGTGTCGACGCCGCTCTCGATCATCTCACGCACCGACTGGGTCCACTCGACCGGCAACTCGAGCTGGGTGACCATGTGCTGGCGGATGTCCTCGGCGGTGGTCAGGATGCGCCCCTGGATGCTCGCCATCATCGGCGTGACCGGGTCCCGGAGCTGGAGCGCGGCGATCACCTCGGCGAGCTGCATCGCGGCCTGCTGCATCAGCGGCGAGTGCGAGGCGATGCTGATCCGCAGCGGGACCACCGCGCGGGCGCCCCGCTCGCGGCACAGCTCCACGGCCCGGTCTAGCGCCGGCAGCTCGCCGGAGATCACCATCTGCTCGGCCGTGTTGGTGTTGGCGACGACGATCAGGCCGAGCTCGGCGGCCTCCGTGCAAATCGTCTCCAGCGTCGCCCGGTCCAGTCCGACCACCGCCGCCATCCCGCCCGGCTGCTGCTCGCTCGACTCCTTCATCAGTCGGCCGCGCTCGCGCACCAGCGTCAGCGCGTCAGAGAAGTCGAGCACCTCGGCAGCCACCAGCGCCGAGTACTCGCCCAGACTGTGGCCGGCCACGAAGATCGGCTGGATCGCGTTGCCCAGTTCGGTCCACTTCTCCTTGAGCGCGGCCAGGCAGGCGACGCTCAGCGTCAGGATGGCCGGCTGGGCGTTGATCGTGTCTTCGAGCTCGTCATCCGGCCCCTCGAACATCAGCTTCGTCAGCGCGAAGCCGAGCACCTGGTCCGCCTGGTGAAATACCTGCCGAGCGGCCTCAGACGCCTCGTAGAGCGATTTTCCCATGCCAACGTACTGGGAACCCTGACCTGGAAAGACGAACGCAACGCGCTCAGTTGCCGCGAGGGACGCGAGCATCGACTTCTCCGTGCTCCCGATGCCCATTTCGGGCGCCAGCGGAAGCGGATTATACCTGAACCCTTCGAGAAAAGAGGGAGAGAGCGCGGCGGTTGTTCTGAATCTGACAAAGCTCTAATACGTCAAGCCAACTGCCGGAGGGACGTCCTTCGGGTCGCCGGTCGCTACCACCCGCTCACTCAACGTTGCTGACCCTGGCAATGTTCCTTTTTTCCGTGTCGATTCCAGACATCTTGCAGGGAACGGGGCGCAGCATCGTAGCGCGGGGGCTTGTCCCCCGCTGGACACACCCAGGCTTGTCCCCCGCTCGTTCGCAGTGTAGTCAGCGGGGGACAAGCCCCTGCGCTACGCGAGCCAGTGTGGCACGCCCGACCGCCACGCGATGAGAAGCTATCTCATCACCCGGCGCCAGAGCGCAGCCATCAGCAGCCCGACCGCCAGCAGCGCCCCGAACTGGGCGTGCAGCTTCGCCGCCTGCCGCACGGACGGCGCGACCTCGCGCGGCGTGGTCCCTTCAGCGACCGTCCTGCCCACCTGGATCGCCGTCGGCAGGCTCAGCAGGGCGAGCAGGGCCAACTTGGGAAGCTTCCCTGCCAGGACAGCGGCCACCAGGGCCGCGTACGCGCCGCCGAGCAACGCTGCCAGCTCGACTTTAGCCCAGCGCGGCCCGACGATCGTCGCCAGCGTCTGCTTCCCGAGCGCCCGGTCGTCGTCCAGGTCGCGAATGTTGTTGCAGTGCAGGATCGCCGCTACCAGGCAGCCGATCGGCAGCGAGGCCGCCAGCGCCACCGTCGAGCCGGCCGCCCGGTGGACCAGGAACCCGCCGAGCACCATCAGCGGCCCCATCAGCATGAAGACGTTCAGCTCCCCGAGACCCCGGTACGCCAGCTTGAGCGGCGGCGCCGTGTAGCCGTACGCCAGCGGCACCCCGACCAGCCCGAGCGCCAGGATCGGCCAGCCTGCCATCCCAACCAGCACGAACCCGGCTGCGCCGCCCGCCACGAAGAAGCCAATGCCGGCCAGCAGCACCGTGCGCGGCGCGAGCCACCCCTCCTGGATCACCCGGCTCGGCCCGAGCGAGCCGGAGTGGTCCGCGCCGAGCCGGTGATCGTAATAGTCGTTGACCAGGTTCGTGCCAGCCTGGAGCGCCACGGCGCCGCCCAGGCACAGCAGGAACGCCAGCGGCGAGGCCCCGCCGACCACCGCCGCGCACGCCGTCCCCACCACCACCGGCACGATGCTGGCCGTGAACGAGAACGGCCTGATCGCCCGATACCAGAGCACCGGCAGGCTCGGGCGTACGGCCCCCGGGGCGATGCCGCTGGCGTTGTACGTCATGTCGCTCACGTCAGTTACTCCCTCTCCCTCTGGGAGAGGGCTGGGGTGAGGGCTTTTATCCTAGCGACCCCGCGTCCCCTCCGCCAGCAGCCGTCGGGCCGCCTCGGCGTAGCTCAGGTCCACCAGCGACGCCATGTCGAGCGCCGGCGCCACGCCTTGCGCCACGAAGAAGTCGTTCAGCTTCTGGAAGTCCTCGACGTGCACGCGGCCTTCAGGATCGTGGTACGGCACGCGGCTGGCGGCGATCGTCGCGGCCGGGATCTTGGTGTGCTTCTCCAGGATCATCAGGTTCTCCGGCGAGCGATACCCATCGCCTTCGAGGTCGCGAGCGCCCCGGAGGTATGCTGCCAGGAACGCCTCGACGGCCGGTCGATTCTTCTCGGCGAACGTCGAGTCAAAGTACACGGCTGTCACCTGGAAATCGTCGATGAAGTCCTCCGAGAGCCGGACGAGCGCGCCGTTCTGCTCCCCGAGTACCGCGTTCGGCTCGCCGATCAACGAGGCGTCCAGCACGCCGTTCGCCATCGCCGCCACCGCGTCCGGGAACGGCAGCTCGACCACGTCGACGTCGCTCGGGGTCAGCCCGCCGGTCGCGAGCGCCGCGTACAGCCAGTACTCCGTCGCCGACGCCTTCGAGTTCAGCGCGACCTTGCGGCCCTTCAAATCGGCAACCGAGCGCACCTCGCCGCTGTCCCAGAGCGCCTTTCTTACGGTCAGCGGCGTCGCGACCGGAGGCCGCTCCGTGTGCAGCGGCGAGATCAGGCGCGGGTTCAGGATCCCTCGGCTGATCGCATTCATCTGGGCCGGACCGATGCCGCCGGCGGCCGCGTCCATGTTGCCCGAGGCGAACGCGGCCATCAGCTCAGCCGACTGCCAGACGACGTTCAGCTCGACGTTCAGGTTCGCCTGCTCGAAATACCCCTTCTCCATGGCAACCATCAGCGGCGCCGCGATCAGGACCGGCTGGTAGCTCATCCGGATCGTGAGCGGCGCCTGGGCGTTCGCGGCCGGGGTGAGCGTGGACGCGGGCGCGGCGACCATCACCGCCAGGGCGGCCAGCGCCAGGCTGGCGGCGGCGACGACCCGGGCCCGAACCTGGCGGCCGAGCCCGATACGAGGAGGACGGAGGTGCCCCAGGAAAGCGTTCATGATGTACTCTCCAGCGAGGGGATACTGAGGGGGATCCGAGGGGCCCCGATACCATCAGGGCGACCCTTATAGTATGCGAAAAACCGACTGGCGAGTCGGTTTTGGTTATGGAGCCATCCGTGCCTGTTCGGCAAGACCGCGCCGTGACCCGTCAGGAGCGCATTCTCGACGCCGCCCTCGACGTGTTTGCCGCCCACGGCTACCAGCAGGCCACCGTCGACGACATCGCCAGCACGGCGCGGACCTCGAAGGGCGGGATCTACTTCCATTTTCCCGGCAAGGACGCGATCTTCTTGGCGCTGCTCGACCGCTCCGCTGGCTTGCTGCTGGCCCGGGTCGGCGAGCGCGTCGGCGCCGAGACCGACCCGATCGCCAAAGTCGACTCCGCCCTCCTGGCGCTCGTACGGACGTTCGGCTCCCATCGCTCGCTCGCGCGTCTGTTCCTGGTCGAGGCACGCGGCGCCGGCCCCCAGTTCCACAGCTGCCTGGCAGACGTCCAGTCGCGGTTCGTGGCGTTCCTGAAGCAGCAGTTCGACGAGGCCGTCAACCAGAATCTCGTGCCCCCGTTCGACACCGAGGTCGCCAGTCAGGCCTGGTTCGGCGCGTTGAACCAGGTCGTCACCTCGTGGGCACTCGCCGATCGCCCCCGCCCCCTCGACGAGACGTACCCTCACCTCCGGGCGCTCCTGCTCCGGAGCATCGGCCTCCTCGCCCCCTGACCTCGGCGACAGGGGTACAATATCGGGTGGCGGCCCAGGGCATCCCCTTCGCCCGGTCGCGGTCGCCAGACACCGGCATCCCCGCCGGCGCATCCTCTATCTCAGACTACGCCGAACGGCTCACCGCAGCCGCACGGCACCCGTATGCCAGGGGGCGCTGATACCGATGGCCAGCAGACCACCCCACACCGGTTCAGGCGGCGGACGACCCGTCCAGCGCCAGTTCGTCAAGTACACCTTCCTCAAGGTCGCTCCGGCCTGGCGCGGCCTGCCGTCCGACGAGCAGTCCGCGATGAAGCAGGAGGTCGCCGACGTCCTGGAGACGTTCGCCGAGCGGATGCTGATCCGCGTCTACTCCACCGTCGGCACACGAGGTGACTGCGACCTGATGCTCTGGACCGTCAGCGACCGCCTGGAGGACTTCCAGGAGCTGACCTCGCGGCTGTTCGGCGCGAGGATCGGCACCTACCTGGACGTGCCGTACTCGTACCTCGCCATGACCCGACGATCGCAGTACGTCGACAGGCACGTTCACGAGGGCCAGGAAGGCACCCGCCTGCGCGTCAAGCCCGGCGATGCGAAGTACCTGTTCGTCTACCCGTTCGTGAAGACCCGCGCCTGGTACCTCCTCCCCCTGGAGGAGCGGCAGGCGATCATGGACGTCCACATCAAGGTCGGCCACGAGTTCCCGACCGTTCGCATCAACACCGCCTACTCGTTCGGCCTGGACGACCAGGAGTTCGTCGTCGCCTTCGAGAGCGACTCGCCCTCCGACTTCCTGGACCTGGTCATGAAGCTGCGCGAGACGAAGTCGAGCGAGTACACCCTCCGCGACACCCCGATCTTCACCTGCATCGCCATGTCCCCGGCCGACGCCCTGGACGCCCTGGCCGCCAGCACGATCGCGGCCAGAACGCCCGTGCCTGAGCTGGCGGGGGCGACCCCGTGATCCGACGCGCCTCATCGCCCGGCTTCCGGGCACTCTCGATCGGACTCATAGCCGGCACCCTCGCGCTCGCGGCCTGCGCCCCGCCGGCCCCGCCCCCGAAACCGACCACCGACGCAAAGCCGGCCGCGTCCTCAGGTGCGCCGATCGCCGGCGACGCCGCCAACGGCCGGACCCTCTTCACCGCGAAAGGATGCATCGCTTGCCACACCGCACAGGGCGTCCAGGGCGCGACAGGCACCATCGGCCCGAACCTGAATGGCATCGGCGATCCCGCCAAGAAGCCGAAGCTCACGGACGGTGGCAACAACACCCCGGAGCACATCCGCGAGTGGATCAAGGACCCGCAGAAGCTGAAGCCCGGTACCATGATGCCGAACCTCCAGCTCTCCGACAAGGAAGCTGACGACCTGACCGCGCTCTTACTCACGTTGAAGTAGGCCACGTACTCCCTCTCCCTCTGGGAGAGGGCTGGGGTGAGGGAGAATCTGACCATGGCGACCACCGCGTTGAAGGAGTGGGCCGTAGCCGTCAAGGCGCTCCGCGAGGGGCGCCAGGTGCTGCTGGTCCGCAAGGGCGGCATCCGCGAAGAGACTCGCCACTTCCGGATCAGCGCCGAGCGCTTCCTGCTCTTCCCCACCTACGAGCACCAGCGCGCTGATCTCCTCCAGCCCGAGTATCAGGACGATCTCACCGCCGTCCTGGCGGAAGCTCGCGACCCCGCCCGGATCCGGTTCGACACCTGGGGCGCGATGACCGACCTGTTCGAGATCACAGAGCCCGCCCAGGTCGAGGCGCTGGCCCCGTTCTACTGCTTCTCCACCCAGTACGCCGAGGAGCGTCTACGCTGGAAGCCACGCCACCCGCTGCTGGTGATGGCTGTCCGGGCGTACCGTCTGAAGTCGCCGATCGAGGTGCCGAACGGCCCCGAGATGGGCGGCTGCAAGTCGTGGCTGACCCTTGACCTCGACGTCGATCCTGCCGAACTGACGGCCGCCATCGACGACGCCACCTACGCCGCCCGCATCGCCGACGTCCGCGAGGCCCTGTCTCGCGTGCCGGCGGGCACCGCCTGACACGACGACCTCACCGATCTCTCCCCCTCTCCCGCGTGCGGGGAGGGGGTTGGGGGGTGGGGGGAGGTTCCCATGCGATACCGAAAGCTCGCCGATACTGACGTCACCCTCAGCGAGGTCGGCTTTGGCGTCTGGACCGTCTCGGCCGGCTGGTGGGGCGAGTTCACCGACGACCAGGCTGCCGATCTCCTCCGCCGCGCCCTCGATCTCGGCGTCACCTTCTTCGACACCGGCGACACCTACGGCAACGGGCGCGGTGAGACGATCCTCGCGAAGGCGTTCAAGGGTCGTCGCGACCAGATCGTCGTCGGCACCAAGTTCGGCTACGACTTCTACACCAACCCTGACCTCAACCGCGGCCAGCGCGAGCGCCCGCATGACTGGTCGCCGACGTTCGTCCGCTTCGCCCTGGAGCAGAGCCTCAAGCGGCTCGAAACCGACTACGTCGACCTCTGGATGCTCCACAACCCACGGATGGACGCCATTCAGAAGGACGACCTCTTCGCGCTCCTGGAGCAGTTCAAGGCCGAGGGGAAGATCCGGGCGTACGGCGCATCGCTCGGGCCGGCGATCGGCGGCACCGAGCACGGCGACCAGGCGATGAAGGCCCGCAAGCTCGACGCTCTCCAGATCATCTTCAACCTGCTGGAGCAGGATCCCGGCCGTCGCTTCCTCCCGCTCGCCCGCGAGCGAAATGTCGGAATCCTCGTGCGCGTACCGCACTCCTCGGGCATGCTCGAGGGGAAGTACACGCCGGAAACGACGTTTCCGCCGAGCGATCACCGCAGCCACCGCCCACGTTCCTGGCTGATCGAGGGGCTCCAGAAGATCGAGACCCTCGAGTTCCTTTACGAGGAGCGGGGAATGACCCTCGGCCAGGCCGCGCTCAAGTGGGTCCTCGCCGAGCCCACCGTCACCTCAGCCCAGCCGAACATCTATGACCTGGAGCAGTTGGAGGAGTTCGCCGCCGCGCCGGACCTGCCGGACCTCACCCCGGACGATCTCCAGAAGGTCGCGGCGCTCTACGCTCGCAACTTCGACCTCCAGCCTGCCAGCGTGTAGCTGACTGAGAGCGACACCCTGGCGTCACGTTCCGCGACGGCGAGGCGGCTGACCTTGCCGTCGCGGTCCCAGCTTTCGCCCGGACCTCCCAGCTCGACTGTCGGCCCTGGTCTCTCTCTTCCGCTCGGCTCGTTCCAGGCACTGCGCCAGCGCCTGCCTGGCCCGCGCCACCAGCATCCTGACCGTCCAGACGTCGACTCCGAGCACATCGGCGGCCTCTTCAGGTGTTGCCCGGTCCTCGTACAGCAGCGCGATGACCGCATGGTGGCGCGGATTCCGAGCCCGCAGCTCCTCCAGGCACGCCGACAACCGCTGTGCCCTCTCTGTTCCCGCCTCAGTTTCCCCGCCGCCGACGGCCTGACTCCCCCTCTCCGGGCCTGTAGGGGCGCAATTCATTGCGCCCGCTCCGGGTGAGGTAGCGATCTCAATGAACCGCCCGTGGACGTATCCCTCGAACGACGCGCCGCCCCTTGCCAGATTCAACGTCTGCCAGACCGCGGAACACGTCTCAGCAGCCACCTCATCCTCATCAGTCCACGCTCGCACCCGCCGCTCGAGCGCATCCCAGGCCAGCGGATCCGGCCGCTCTGGCCGCCGAGACAACTGCTCGTAGGTCTCGCTCCAGGAGAGCAGACTCTCGTCGCTCACCCTGAGACTCGTCCGACCCAGGTCGTCCAGGCCCGCTGAAGCCCCAGGCTGTCGAGCGCCAGCGACGAGAGTGCGCCAGTCTGCTCCACCTCGCCCGGCGAAAGGTACCGGACCTCGCCGAGGGCCAGCGCCTGCATCAAGAGCCGGGCGTTCAGCTCCAGGTAGGCGCAGATCGACGTCACCGCCCGAACGTTCGGACCGGCTACCACGCTGCCGTGCCCGCGCATCAGCGCCACCCGCCTGTCACCCAGCGTCTGCGCCAGCGACCGCCCCTGTGCCATGTTCCGGACCAGCATGTCGGTGTCGCCGAACTTGTCCGCGATATCCCAGACCGGGATCTCCGCGCCGATCGGCGCCGCCAGGTGCGCGATCGGCCGGAGCGGCACGCCCGTCACCGAGAACGGGATCACCGATGGTGCGTGATTGTGGCAGACCGCCAGCACGTCAGGCCGCGCCTCGTACACCGCTCCGTGGATGAACCGTTCGGCGTACGGCCGATCCGCGTTGCCACCGACTTGCTCGCCATCCAGCGTGAAGAGCTGGAGATCGTCCTCCGTCACCAGCTCAGGGCCGAGCGACCGCGAGATGATGAACTGGTCGGGCTTCTCAGGGTGGCGAATGCTGACGTGCCCGAACGCATCCACCACGCCCTCGTTCGCCAGGATCCGGTTCGAGAGCACCAGGTCGCGAAGCAGCTCGGGAGCCGCCAGGGGCGTCGTCATCGTCGAATCTCCCTCCAGGCACAGACGTCTCTGCACACGGTACCGTTCTAGCCCCCGTGCCGTCGATTCGCTATCGTACTGCCGAAATGTACGTGACTCGGTGGGGGTGAGACATGGAGATCGGCGTCGGGCTCGACAGGGGCCTCGGACTGAGCTGGGATCAGCACCGTGAACTGGCGCGGCACGCAGCCAGGCTCGGCTACGAGAGCGTCTGGACCAATGCTGGCATCGACCGCGACTCGATGCACATCTGCGCCCAGTGGACTGTCGCCAGCTCGGACGTCGTCCCCGGCGGGCTCGGGACCGGCATCTCGGTCATCCCGATCGGCTACTGGACCGCTCCCGCGCTTGCCTCCTGCGCGGCCACCGTCGGCGAAATCAGCGGCGGCAAGTTCGTGCTCGGCATCGGCTCGGGCGCGATCCACAACCCGGCTTTCCGCAAGACTCTCGGCCTGCCGGACCTCGGGCCGATCGGCGCCATGCGCGAGTACCTGACCACCGTGCGCGCCCTCCTGGCCGGCGAGACCGTCACCCATGAGGGCAAGGCCATCACCCTCAACGGCGTCAGCATCGGCTTCACGCCGCCAAAAGTGCCCGTCGCGCTTGGCGCGCTCGGCCCGCAGATGCTGCGGCTGGCTGGTCAGGCGTCGGATGGCGCCGCCCTCAACTGGTGTGACGCCGAGCGTGTCGCTACCTACCGCGAGATCGTCGCGGCGGGCGCCCGGAGCGCCGGCCGCGACCCGAGTGAGGTCGCCATCATCGAGTACATCCGGATCTGCGTGGACGACGACGAGGACGCCGCCCGCCGGGCCTACGTCAAGGCCCTGATGGGGTACGCGATGGCCCGGCCCGGCGTCTCCAAGGAGCTCGGCTACCGAGGGCACTTCGCGCGAATGGGCTTCGACGAGCAGCTCACCGAGCTGGAAGAGCGACGTGACCGTGGCGCCTCCGAGGCCGAGCTCGTCGACGCGTTCCCTGTCGATCTGGCGCTGCAGGTCGGCTACTTCGGGCCGGCCTCCGGCGCCGCTGCCGCGTTCCGCCGCCTCGCGGAAGGGTTGGACACCGCCATCGTCCGAGTCGTCGCCGCCCGCCCCGGCCTCGACTCGATCACCGCCGTCATGGAGTCCTGCCAGCCATCCCGCATCCCATCTTAGCTCCCGCCCGTCTTCATTCGTAGACCGCATCAGCGCTGAGGTGAAGATGAGTGACGACCGTAGCCGGCACCTGACCCTCGGTGCCCTGACCCAGCTCGTCGACGAGGGCACGGTCGACACCGTCCTGACCTGTATCCCCGACATGTACGGGCGGCTGATGGGCAAGCGGTTCACCGCGCACTTCTTCATGGAGGAGGTCGCCGCCCACGGCATGGAGGCGTGCGACTACCTCCTCGGCTGCGACGTCGAGATGGAGCCACAGCCTGGCTACCGCCTGACTTCCTGGGAGGCCGGCTACGGCGACTTTGTCGCCTCGCCTGATTTCAGCACCCTCCGACCGATCCCCTGGCTCCAGAAGACCGTCCTGCTCCTCTGCGACCTCCGGACCCAGCACGGCGAGATCGTCGAAGAGGCGCCGCGCCGGATCCTCCAGCGCCAGGTCGATCGCGCCCGCGCGCTCGGCTTCGAACCGTACCTCGGGTCAGAGCTGGAGCTGTACCTCTTCAAGGAGTCGTACACCTCAGCTAGAGGCAAGCACCACCACGATCTCGCCCTGGACGGCGCCTTCTCCCAGGACTACCACATCCTCCAGACCACGAAGGACGAGTGGCTGATCCGCCAGATCCGCCTCGGCATGGACGCCGCCGGCATTCCCGTCGAGTGCAGCAAGGGCGAATGGAGCGCCGGCCAGCACGAGATCAACCTGCGCTACGGTACCGCCGTGGAGATGGCCGATCGGCACGTCGTCTACAAGAACGGCGCCAAAGAGATCGCCGCCCTCAACGACGTCTCCCTCACCTTCATGGCGAAGTGGCACCCGGACTCGGCCGGCTCATCGTGCCACGTCCACTCCAGCCTCCGCTCGGCAGACGGCCAGGACCGTCCGGTCTTCTGGGAGCAGGGCGGCCAGCCGTTCAACACCTCACCGATCATGCGCCAGTACATCGCCGGGCAGCTCGCCCTCGCCCGCGACTTCTCCTACTTCTTCGCGCCGACCATCAACTCGTACAAGCGGTACCAGGCCGCCACCTTCGCGCCCACCGTGATCGCCTGGGGCCGCGACAACCGGACCTGCGGCTTCCGCCTCGTCGGCGGCTCGCCCAGCAGCCTGCGCCTGGAGAACCGGATCCCGGGCGCAGACGTCAACCCGTACCTGACGTTCGCCGCCACCATCGCGGCGGGCCTTTACGGCGTTGAGCAGCAGCTGGAGCCGCCCGCGCCGTTCGTCGGCGACGCCTACCAGGCCCACAATCTGCCGCGTATCCCCGGCAGCCTGCGCGAGGCAACGGCCTGCCTGGAGCAGAGCGAGGCTGCCCGCGCCGCCTTCGGCGACGTCGTCGAGCACTACCTGAACGCCGCCCGCCGCGAGCAGGCGATCTACGATCGAGCGATCACCTGCTGGGAGCTCGACCGCTACTTCGAGCGCATCTGACACCCGCCCATGACTGACGATCCCGATATCGAGCGCCGCCGCCAGCTCGCGGACCGGATCGAGCGGGCCACGCGCCTGCCGATGGTCCTGCTCTCGATCGTGTTCCTGTTCGCCGTCGCCATTCCGGAGCTGATCCCGGTCCCGCCTGATGTGGACGAGATGCTCGAAGGCGTCAACTGGCTGATCTGGGCGATCTTCGCCTTCGAGCTCGGCCTGATGACCTACCTTGCGCCGAACCGCTGGCAGTACCTGAGAAGCCACTGGATCGATGTCCTCACCGTCGTGGTCCCCTTCCTCCGTCCGTTCCGGCTCCTCCGCATCGTCGTCGTCAGCATGCGCCTCTGGACCGAGGCGCGCGTCCTCATCTACCAGCGGACCTTCAGCACCGTGGCGATGACCAGCATCGTCTCGGGACTCTCCGCCGCCACACTGATGTACGTCGTCGAGCGAAACGGCGACGGTCCGATCCAGACGTACCCGGACGCCCTCTGGTGGGCCGCCGCGACCATCACCACCGTCGGCTACGGCGACGTCTTCCCCAAGACCCCGGCGGGGCGTGGTATCGCCTTCCTGCTGATGCTGATCGGGATCAGCGTGTTCGGCGTGCTGACCGCGCGTGTGGCCGCCCTCTTCGTCGAGGCGAGCGACGAGGACCACCACGGCAAGAAGCTCGACGACGTCCTCGCCCGCCTGGACCGCCTCGAACGCGAGCTCGCCGCCCGCCCCGGGACGAATCGTGGCGGAACCTTGCGCGACGATTTGCCTCCCCCTCTCCCGCGCACGGGAGAGGGGGCCGGGGGGTGAGGGGTTCCTACGCGTCCTGAGCCTGCTGCACCAGCCGAGAAACCGGCCAGGGCCACGGGAAGTCGTGCCCGGCCCGAAGTTCCAGGATGAACGGGCCGTCTGACGCCAGCGCCGCGTCCCAGGCCGCCTCCAGCTCCGAGGGATCTTCCACCCTGATCCCTGTCGCCCCGAACGCCTCGGCGTACTTCACGAAGTCGACCCGCCCGATCTCGCTGGCGTACGCCCGGCCGTACGCCTTCGTGTGCATGTTGTCGATCATGCCGATCCGCTGGTCGTGGTGGATCGCGATCACGACCGGCAGCTTCTGCTCGCAGATCGTCAGGAAGTCCGAGCACGACATCAAGAACGAGGTGTCGCCGCACAGCCCGACGACCTTCTTGTCCCGCCGCAGGCGAGCAGCGGCCAGCACGCTCGGCAGGCAGTATCCCATCGCTCCCCATGAGCCCGACTGGAAGTGCGACTCCGGCCCCCAGACCGGCACCTGGAGCGGCGTCCAGAGCTTCACGTTGCTCACGTCGCTCACCACGAAGACGTCCGGCGTCATCCGCCGGGCCAGCGCGTCGATCGCCGCGCCGATGTGCCATGGCCGGGTGTCCCGGTACCGCTCCAGCTCGATGTCGAGGCCGCGCTGCTGAAGCTCGCGCGCCCGCGCGCAGGCGTCGAGTGTCGCCCGGTCAGTCTCGCGCGCCCGGCACGAAGCCGCCAGCTTCTCGACGGCCGCCGCGAGCGCCCCCACCGACCCGAGCGCCGGCCCGGTCGTCGGGCTTGCGTCGTCCGTCGCGTCGAGCAGCACGACCGGCACCGCGCCGCCCACGAGCCCGACGCCGACCTCGGTCCCGGCCCGCACCCCGATCCCCAGCACCAGGTCGGCTGCGCCCACGATCTCCAGCGCCGTCGGATGGCTGCGCGCCGCGCCCCACCAGACCGCCATCGAGAGCGGGTGGACCGTCGGCATCGCCCCGTGGCCGTCCCAGGTGTGCGCGACCGGCGCCCCGAGCCGTTCCGCCAGCCTGACGATCGCCTCGCTGACGGCGGCGTACATCGCGTTCTTGCCGGCCACGATCGCGATCCGCGCCGCCCCGTCGATCTTCGCGACCAGATCGTTCAGGTTCGGTAGGTGGTCTGCGCCGTCAAAGACCGAGGTCGGCCCGGACACCAGCGCCGCTTGCTCGACCTCGACCTCGTTCACGTTGAGGGCGCTCTCGGCGATCTCGACGTGCGTCGGCCCCGGCCGCCCGCTGACCGCGATCTTGAACGCCTTCGCCAGCGCCGCCGGGATCTCGCTCGTGTCCTCAACGCGGGTGGAC